>ENA-OQVM01000103-OQVM01000103.1-marine-metagenome-genome-assembly--contig:-NODE-103-length-128035-cov-4.993052_pt1 | contig 128035 bp, 124 predicted proteins | sample MGYA00237776_ERZ505498 | MGnify/ENA primary metagenome ERZ505498 (study PRJEB26159, sample SAMN06265151) | marine metagenome | isolation source: Helgoland LTER site | place: Germany:Helgoland, sampling... | reverse complement strand
ACGCAACCGCACTCTCAGGCGTCATGCCAACACGACGCTCCCCAATAAACGTTTCCTTCGGTGTTCCGATCTTCATGCGACGCGATCCCCCATGCATTCAAACAGTCGTGTTTTGGCCTTGCTGATACGCCAAATGGTGCACAGCGCACGCCAATCCACTACATTTACCGGCAACGATATACAAGAAGGGCAGCAGCCACACCTGCGCAATAAATGCAAAGGGTTACATCCAGCGGCGCACTTTTCGTTCATAGGCTGCAAAGTCAGCGCGAAAGGTCCGTCGCATGCGCCCCTCTTCGGGCACAATGAAATGGCGTTCGATCCACCACACAAAGATCGGAACCAGAACCAGCGACGCCACAGCATCAAAGCGCAGGATAAGCCCAGTGAGGATCAGCGCGTCGCCAAGATAGATGGGATTGCGACTGCGCGCAAAGACACCCGTTGTGATCAGCTGCGTGGGCGTCTGGTGGGGTATGATGGTCGTTTGCGCCCGACGAAACGCAAGTGCGGCAGCAAGGATCAGAATGAGCCCGGCACCGATCAAGACACCGGACAGCGCATCGGTCACCGCCCCGTCCAGTGACAAGCCCATAGGAAACAGGCGCGCCTGCCACCAGGCCGCGACAATGGCAAGGATCAGCCAGACCGGAGGAATATCAATCAGCTTTTTCATCACGCTCGCCCCTTTTACATTCCGTGCGGGCGTCAAAACCGGTTGATCGCCAAACACAGGCCCCGCAGGATAGACCGTGCCCAACGCGAAAGGAACGGCACTTGGATCACAACAGTTCACTGTCAGGCAAACACGCACTTGTCACGGGCGGCGGCACCGGCATCGGCCTTGCCATTGCGCAGGCACTGGCTGAACGCGGTGCACAGGTGACAATTACCGGCAGACGCCAATCCGTTTTGGACGACGTCGCGGGCCACGGTCTGTTTGGTGCGGCGATGGACGTGCGCGAAGAAGCTTCAGTCGTGGACGTGATCGCAGCGGCCGTCGCAGCCCGCGGTCCCATTCAGATCTGCGTCCCAAATGCCGGGATCGCCACCGGGCGCGCGCTACACAAAACCGACATGGCGTTCTGGCGCGATACCATGGCCACGAACCTTGATGGCGCATTCCTCACGATCAAAGAAAGCCTTGCATCCATGCGCACCACAGATTGGGGGCGCGTGATTGCAGTGTCGTCGATCGCGGGTTTGCGTGGACTACCCGGCGCTGCGGCCTATGCCGCATCCAAACATGGGCTGATCGGCCTGATCCGATCCTTGTCAGAAGATTATATGGGCCAGCCTTATACCTTCAACGCGCTGTGTCCGGGGTACGTGGACACCCCGATTGTCGCGCGCAATCAAGAGGCAATTGCCACCCGAACAGGCATGAGCGAGGACGCCGCACGACAAGTTATGATCGACGCCAACCGCCACAAACGCTTGTTGGACGTGGAGGAAATCGCCGCTGCCGCCCTGTGGCTCACAGGTCCCGGATCACAAAGCATCAATGGCCAAAGCATCCAGATTTCCGGCGGCCAAACCGTATAATTGGACGGCTTGGGTACGACCCACACCGATGTTTCAACACTGACGACCTTGCTTAACTCTGCGCCGCGATGGCAAGCGGACGTGGCGACCGACCGACCAAGCCGGTGGAACCAACAGCCCCACACGGCCGATCCGGCAGGTAACTGCCGCGTCGGATCGCCCGGTGGATGGAAGAATGCGGCCATTGCGCAGGCCCGTCGACCAACCCGGCCTGCACCGGTGCCATCAGGATCATATGGCGATGCGCCGCCAAATCGTCGTCGTCGCGGATCGCATGTTCACAAAACCGGCGCTGCCACACACCCTTTTCACCCGGGCGCAAGCGTTGAGGTTCGACATGCTGCGGCGCGGTCACTTGGCGTGAAAAGAGGCTCTTGAGCATCCTCATCCTGAGCGAAACACGCCCGTCACCCTCGGGCAATGCCCACAGCATGTGGATCACGTCGGGCAGGACCACGATTTCATCAATCACAAACGGATGCGCCGCGCGCGTCAACCGCATCGCATGGCGCAGCGGTTCAATATTGCGCACGAACAGGTCCGAACCATGGCGCGCCGCGCGCAATGTAAAGAAACGGGTAAAACCGGGTGGGCAAGATGAAACATCGCGTGGCATGACCCGACGCTATCCCGGCCAAGGTTAAGATCGCCTTAAACGAAGAACTTGGTTATGCGCTGCGCAGCATTGGCCGGGCACGCTGCCCATCTGCCCAATCTCGGCACGCCGCGCCAAAGGCCTCAAACAAGGGGCGCGAAACAGGGTCGCCTTTGGCATTCCATTCAGGATGCCACTGCACCGACAGCGTGAAACCGGGCGCGCCATCGATATAAATCGCCTCTGCCGTGCCGTCTGGGGCATGACCATCGACCACAACCCGGGGTCCGGGGGTCTTGATGCCCTGACCGTGCAACGTGTTGGTCAATACCGACTCCGCGCCCATCAACTGATGAAACACACCGCCATCGGAAAATTTCACATTGTGGCGCAGGGCAAATTTCTCTTCCAACGTGCCATCTGGGGGCATGCGATGGTTGTCGCGCCCCGGCAAGTCACGAATTTCAGGATAAAGCGTGCCGCCCATAGCAACATTCACTTCCTGAAACCCGCGGCAAATACCCAAAAACGGCTGACCTCGCTCGACCAGAGCGCGGATCAAAGGCAACGCAATACCGTCGCGCTTGCGATCAAACGTACCGTGGGCCGGCGTTTCTTCTTCGCCGTATTCTTCGGGATGCACATTGGCCCGCCCGCCCGTAAATACGAACCCTGCACAATGCGTCAGCAGATCATTCAGGTGGACACTGCCGGGTTCTGCCGGGATCAGCAGTGGCAAACCATCGGCCACATCGGCAACGGCGGATATATTGATGAGCCCGGCGGCTTGCACCTCGTATTCATTATTGATCGTATGCTGGTTCGATATGATGCCGATAATGGGGCGGGCCATGATGTCCTCGTTTTGTCACAAGATGACTGACATATAAACGTGAACACAAGCCTCGCCTAGTGCGACCCCGCGCGCAGTTGACTGTGCGCAAAGCCGCAGAAGAGTTTTCGCTTAAATTTCAGCCACAAGCCCGGTTGCCGCAACGCCAGCTTGGGCTGCGATCACATCATTGTCCGATGTATCACCCGTCACGCCAAGCGCACCAATCACAGCGCCTGCATCATCGCGGATCAAAAGACCGCCGGGAACAGGGACAACCTGGCCGCCATAGACCCCATTCATGGCCGTCATGAAATAGGCCTGCGCATCGGCACGTGCCATCTGGGCGGTGCCCGCCATACCCAACATGACCGATCCATAGGCCTTGCCCTGAGCAATGCCAAAACGGCCCGGTGACGCGCCATCTTCACGCTCGAACGCCTGCACGTGGCCACCCGCATCCAAAACGACAACCGACAACGGCTTCAGGCCCAATTCATGGCCCTTCTTCAACGTGGCGGCAATCATCGTGCGCGCCTGATCTAGTGTAATTCCCATATCCCGTCTCCTTATGCGGACAGTACGCGATGCGCCCGCCCCTTACTCTGTTTCAAAAAACACTGGGGGAAGCTCGAGGGGGCAGACAGCCCCCTCGTTCCCACACTCAATACCGCTCTTTAGGCCGCTTTAAACTCCAACCGGCGCGCGTGCAGCACAGGCTCGGTATAGCCCGACGGCTGTACACGCCCCAAGATGACCAGATCACATGCCGCCTGAAAGGCGATACCATCAAACCCAGGAGCCATCGGCACATAGGCCGCATCGCCTGCGTTCTGGCGATCAACCACTGCAGCCATCTTTTTCATCGCAGCCATCACCTGATCTTTGCTCACAACGCCATGGTGCAGCCAGTTGGCCATGGCCTGCGCAGAAATTCGGCACGTCGCGCGGTCTTCCATCAGGGCCACATCATTGATGTCCGGTACTTTGGAACAGCCCACGCCCTGATCGACCCAACGCACGACGTAGCCAAGAATACCTTGGGCGTTGTTTTCAATCTCGCGTGTAATTTCGGCGTCAGAGAAATTGCGGCCAACGGCCACTGGAATTGTCAAAAGTTCCTCTAGCGTCGCGCGCGCACCACCGGCTTTGAGCTGGTCCTGACGGGCCAGAACGTCGACCTTGTGGTAATGCGTGGCATGCAATGTGGCTGCGGTCGGCGACGGCACCCATGCGCAGGTCGCGCCGGATTGGGGGTGGCCAATCTTGGCCTCCAGCATATCGGCCATCAGGTCCGGCATGGCCCACATGCCTTTTCCGATCTGCGCGCGCCCCTTCAGGCCACAGGCCAGACCGATATCGACGTTGCGATCCTCATAGGCCGAAATCCAGGTTGCACCCTTCATCTCGCCTTTTGGCACCATTGGGCCCGCTTCCATGGAGGTGTGGATTTCATCGCCCGTCCGATCAAGGAAACCCGTGTTGATAAAGGCCACGCGGGATTTGGCGGCGCGAATGCATTCCATCAGGTTGGCAGAGGTGCGGCGCTCTTCGTCCATGATGCCCAGCTTGACCGTGTTGGCCGGAAGGCCCAGTACCTTTTCAACGCGGGTGAATATTTCATCCGCAAACGCAACTTCGGTTGGCCCGTGCATCTTGGGTTTCACAACATAGACAGACCCGGTCACGGAATTGCGCAATCCGCCCGTCTTTTTCAGATCGTGCATGGCGATCATCGTTGTCACCATGGCATCCATTAGACCCTCGCCGACTTCCAAACCATCGCGGTCCAGAATGGCGGGGTTGGTCATCAGGTGGCCAACATTACGCACCAGCATCAGGCTGCGGCACTTGACCACCACGGGCGCGCCGTTGGGGCCGGTATAGGTAAAGTCGTCGTGCATCTTGCGGGTGACGTCTTTGCCGCCCTTTTGGAAAGTCTCTTGCAGATCGCCTTTCATCAGGCCCAGCCAGTTGCCATAGGCCTGTGCCTTGTCTTCGGCATCGACTGCGGCCACGGAATCTTCGCAATCCATGATCGTGGACAATGCGGATTCAAGGTTCACCGTGGCGATCCCAGCAGGATCAGTGCTGCCGATTTCATTGTCACGGTTGACCAGAACCTCGATGCCGAGACCGTTGTTCTTGAACAGGAACATGCCCCATTCATCGGCCGTGGCAGAGCCTGCGAATTGCGCCGGATCAGCCAGCGCCACGGCAGTGTCACCGATGCGCATGACCAGCGCGTTATCTTCGACACCCAAATAATCGACGTCAGCCCACGAGGCCCCGACCAATGGCACGGCATCATTCAGGAACGCCTTTGCCCACGCAATCACACGTGCGCCGCGTTCTGCGTTATACCCTTTGCCCGTCGGCAGATCGCCCAGCGCGTCTGTACCATAAAGCGCATCATACAAGCTGCCCCACCGTGCGTTCGCCGCGTTCAGCGCAAACCGCGCGTTGGTGATAGGTACCACCAGCTGCGCGCCGGGGGTTGATGCGATTTCGGGATCGACATTGGTCGTCTCGATTTCAAATGCCGGACCTTCGGGCACCAGATACCCGATCTCCTTTAGGAAATTGGTATATGTGACGGCGTCATGGTCGGCAGAGCGGTTGGCGATGTGCCAAGCGTCAATCTTGGCTTGTATCTCTTCACGTTCGCTCAACAGGGCGCGGTTCTTGGGCCCAAGATCGTGAACGAGTGCGGAAAAGCCTTTCCAGAAATCTGCCGATGCAACGCCCGTGCCCGGCAAGGCCTGCGTTTCAATAAACTGCGCCAATGTCTCTGCGACCTGCAGTTCTGCCCGTTCCACATAGGTTGCCATGTGATGCTCTCCTGACGATTATTTTCGAGTCATCCAGAGAATTAGAGAAAAAGTTTCCTATCGTAAACAGCATTGGTAAAATTATTTTACCAAACTGATCCGCGCGAAATTCATCACCTCTCGGACGAGGCCTGTCCCCGTCCCGCGCGGCGGCACCGATCAGAACAGTATTTGACCTCGTCCCACACCTTTTCCCACTTCTTGCGCCATGAAAACGGGCGCTGACAAACAGGGCACATCTTTTCGGGCATATCTGCCTTTTTGCGCATGCGTCCCATTAGAATTCAAACCCCAACTGACGCGCATCAACGACTTTGGCGGCAGATGCCCGGCGCTTGGGGGCGCGGTCATTCACGAACTGGCCCGACCCATCCTTGCGACTGGCATGTTTGTACACGACCTGTCGTGCCTCTGATCGGAACGCATCGCCGCTGCGCACGGCCCAGACCCGCGTGCGCGCCGCCCGCGCGGCCTCTGCCACATCGACGATCGGGTCGGGGTAAGTGCGCCCAAGGATCGAAACCGCGCCCTCCCACATCCACGGGGCCTGCAAATGTGCATCAGGGACCGCCGCCAGTTCAGGACACCAGCGCCGCGTAAACGCGCCGGTCGGATCCTGATCGCCGCCCTGTTTAACCGGGTTATAGATACGCACTGTATTCATGCCCGTCGTACCCGACTGCATCTGAACTTGCGGCCAGTGAATCCCCGGTTCGAAATCAGTGAATTGGCGCGCCAGATGAAGCCCCGTCACCCGCCAATCCAACCACAGATGATAAGAGGCCACAGCCATCAACATGGACCGCATCCGAAAGTTCATCCACCCCGTCGCCGCCAGATAGCGCATACAGGCGTCCACAAATGGCAGGCCCGTCTGCCCGGTTTGCCAGGCCGTCAAGCGGGCGGCGTCAGGTTCCAAAGGGCGCAGACCCTCATAGGCGGAATGCAGACAGCGAAATTCCAACGCCGGTTCGTCCTCGAGCTTTTGAGTGAAATGATCGCGCCACGCCAGACGCGCCTGAAACGACTTCAGCGATCCGCCCCATCCGGCGCGTGTGCCTTTGACAGCCCTTTGGCGTTCTGCCGTTGCCTGGGACACCTCGCGCCCCGACAAACAGCCAAAGGCCAGATAAGGGGACAGCCGTGAACAGGCCCATTCCCCTGTGACGGGTGACGACATATCACGCCGATAGGTCTGGCCGCGTTCCGTCAGGAACGTGTCCAGCAGTTCACGCCCAACGCGCCGCCCACCGATCTGACGCTCTGGACATGGATCAGGCGCGGTCATGTCCGGGACCGGGTCAGACCTTAGTGCCGGGCCATGCAGCGCGCGCGGGGTATCTGGCATGGGCTGGCGCAGGAACGCATTGCGCTGCCCGGCCCATCCATCACGCCCATTCAGGCGGCGGATCACACCCGATTGTGCCAATTCTTCCCAGCGCACGGCATTGGCAGCACACCACGCTGCAACGGCACGATCGCGCGCATAGGTCCATGCGTTGCCTGTCTCTTCGTGGCTGACGATGGCATCATAAGGGGCCTCTAGGCGCAGGGCTGCCAAAACATCGACGACCCGTCCGACACGGATCACAAGCGGAGCACCAAGGCGGGCACATTCGGCCGCGAGGTCGCCAACACTTTCGCGGACAAATGCAAATTGACGGCCCGACACATCAGGTTGGTCCCAATATTCGGGTTCAAACACAAACAGCGGGATAACATGGCCGAGCGTGACAGCACGCGCCAGGGCCGGGTGATCCTGCACACGCAAATCCCGCTTGAACCACAAAACTGTTGTCACACCTGTCTCACTCTCTGGGCCATGGGACTACAGGACAGCCCATGAAGGTTCGTAAATTACCGCCAACTGAATGAGTGGCATACCTACAGGCAACAAATGCTGCCGCGTCGTTCGTTTCTGAACGTGGACCACATCCTGTGCGTTTCAAGGGCTCGGAACCTATCGAGACGAACAGCCAACACCGCTTGAAGGTCCGGGATCGCGGGACTACCCTTTGACCCAACTCAGTGTTCCCATCAAAGGCAGCCCGGTCATGCGCGATGCGTCCCCCCAAACGATTTTCCTCAAGGATTATACGCCCTTTGGCTTTGCTGTCCAAAAGGTGCACCTGACCTTTGATCTGGCCCCTTCGGCGACGCGCGTGACATCGCGCATCCGCTTTGTGCCAGACAAGACGGCCACGGACCGTGCCTTTTTCCTGCACGGCGAAAACCTGACACTGGTATCAGCCAAAATCGACGGCGAGGCCGTGACACCCACGCTCACCGATCAGGGACTGACCTGCGACGTGCCGGACATGCCGTTTACATGGGAATGCGAAGTGCAAATCGACCCTGAGGCGAACACAGCCCTTGAGGGACTGTACCTTTCAAACGGGATGTATTGTACGCAATGCGAAGCCGAAGGGTTTCGTAAGATCACATATTACCCCGACCGTCCGGATGTGATGAGCACCTTTACCGTGCGTATCAACGGTCCACACGCCACATTACTGTCAAATGGCAATCCGGTGGCCGCTGGCGATGGCTGGGCCGAATGGCACGACCCATGGCCCAAACCCGCCTATCTGTTCGCTTTGGTTGCAGGCGAGTTGATCGCCCACCGCGACACGTTTACCACCATCGAAGGGCGGCGCGTCGACCTGGCCCTGTATGTGCGCCCCGGCGACGAAGGCAAATGCGCGTTCGGCATGCAGGCGCTCAAGGACTCGATGGTTTGGGACGAAAAGGTCTATGGGCGCGCCTATGATCTGGATGTGTTCAACATCGTTGCTGTCGATGATTTCAACATGGGCGCGATGGAGAACAAGGGGCTGAACATCTTTAACGCCTCTGCGGTGCTGGCCAGCCCTGAAACCAGCACGGATACCAATTTCGAGCGTATCGAGGCGATCATCGCACATGAATATTTCCACAACTGGACCGGCAACCGCATCACCTGCCGCGACTGGTTCCAATTGTGCCTCAAGGAAGGGCTGACCGTATTTCGCGACAGCCAGTTCACCGCCGACATGCGATCCGAACCGGTCAAACGCATCAGCGACGTGATCGACCTGCGCGCGCGTCAATTCCCCGAAGATCAGGGGCCGCTCTCGCACCCAGTCCGCCCCGAGAGCTTTCAGGAAATCAACAATTTCTACACCGCCACCATTTATGAAAAAGGGGCAGAGGTCATCCGCATGCTGAAAACGCTTGTGGGCGACGCGCCGTATGCCCGCGCGCTGGATCTGTATTTTGAACGGCACGATGGACAGGCCTGTACGATCGAAGACTGGTTGACCGTGTTCGAGGACGCAACCGGGCGCGACCTGACGCAATTCAAACGCTGGTATGCGCAGGCGGGCACGCCGCATGTCTCCGTAACCGATACGTTCGAAAACGGGACATATACGCTGAAATTCAGCCAATCGACGCCGCCCTCGGCCACGACGCCAGATCCGTCGGCACTGGTGATCCCAATCGCGGTCGGCCTGATTGCGCCAGACGGGGCAGAGGTAATGCCGACGCAAGTGCTTGAGCTGACCAAAGATCGTCAGACCTTCAGCTTTCCGGGTCTCACTGCCAAACCTGTTGCGTCGATCCTGCGCGGCTTTTCCGCGCCCGTAGTGCTGGATCACACGCCGGATCATGCGTTCCTGCTGGCGCATGACACGGACCCGTTTAATCGGTGGGAGGCCGCGCGCAGCCTCGCGCGGGCATCTCTGCTGAACACGATCATAAAAGGGTCGGCACCAGACCCCGCATGGATCGACGGGATCGCGCAGGTGATGGGCGACGACACACTGGATCCAGCATATCGTGCGCTGATGCTGGGGCTGCCGGGGCAATCAGAACTCGCCGCAGACATGCAGCGCGCAGGGCACATCCCGGATCCCGACGCGATTTGGGTGGCGGTGAATACGCTGAAACAGGCGCTGTCAGACCGGATGCAAGGCGACCTGCCTGCACTCTATGCAGCGCATCAGGTAACGCAGGCCTATGCGCCGGATGCGACACAATCGGGCATGCGCGCGTTTGGGAACGCCGTTCTGTCCCTACTCACCCGTCAAGACGGAGGCGATCAGGCACAGGCGCAATATGACAGCGCAGACAATATGACCCAGCAACTTGGCGCGCTGGCCAACCTGATCCGGGCCGGGCGCGGCGATGCAGCTCTGTCCCAATTTGAGGCGCAGTGGAAAAACGACCGACTGGTCATGGACAAATGGTTCGGCCTGCAAGTGATGGAAGCCAATCCAGACGACGCTGCCGACACTGCCAAGGCGCTGACCAAACACCCCGCCTTCAACTGGAAAAACCCCAACCGATTCCGTGCAACGCTGGGCGCACTGGCCGCCCATCACGCGGGTTTCCATGCAAAAGACGGATCAGGTTACAAGATGCTGGCAGACTGGTTGATCACTCTCGATCCAGTCAACCCGCAAACCACGGCGCGGATGTGCGCGGCCTTTCAAACGTGGCGGCGCTATGATGTGATCCGCCAATCCATGATTGGCAAGGAACTCGACCGCATCGCCGCGACACCAAACCTGAGCCGGGACACCACGGAAATGATCACGCGCATCCGCGAGGCATGATCGTTTCATTTGACCAGGGGCTTTCTGGCGTGCGGCATAGCCGTCGGACCGCTCAACACCTAATCACACGCAATCAAAAGCACGGCAGCATGGACGCTTTTCACCCAGCACATCGATGTCCACCTGATCCTTGCACACAGTTTCATCTGACGCGCGGGTGTGCGACGTTGCCCACGGCGAAGGCATATATCAGCCCCGCCGATCTATACGGTGATCACGACCATACCGCCGCGCCCCATAGCGGCCCCCAGACACAACTCTAACTTCAAAGGCACAAAAGATATGACTGAACGCCCAATTTGCCTCATCACCGGCGCGTCTGCCGGGATCGGTGCCGCCTGCGCGCGCCTTGCCGCAGCGGATTACGACTTTGTTCTCAACTATCGCAGCAATTCCGAAGGGGCCGAGGCCGCAAAGGCCGCAGTCGAGGCCGCAGGAGGCCGCGCTGTGTTGGCACAGGGTGATGTGTCGAATCCGGCCGATATCGAAGCCATCTATAAGGTCGTCGATGACAGCTTTGGGCGGATCGACGTATTGATCAACAATGCAGGCGTCGTCGATCAAACGGCCAAGCTGGTTGAAATGGACCACGCGCGGCTCACCCGGATGATGAACGTAAACGTAATTGGCGCGATGCTGGTCGCCAAAGAGGCGGTGATCCGGATGCAGGCCCAAGGCACGGGTGGCGTTATCATCAACGTCTCGTCTGCTGCGGCCCGGCTTGGGTCGGGCAATCAGTATATCGATTACGCCGCCTCCAAGGCCGCAATCGACACCTTCACCAAGGGACTGTCCGACGAAGTCGCCGGCGACAACATTCGCGTCATGTCGTTGCGTCCCGGACTTATTGACACTGGGCTGCACGCCAAAGGGGGCGAGCCCGGACGCGCACAACGTCTGGCCCATATGGTGCCTATGAAACGCGAAGGCTCCGCCGAAGAGGTGGCACGCGCCATCCTCTGGCTCGCCTCTCCCGAGGCAAGCTATATAACGGGGTCCACCCTTGACGTGACGGGCGGGCGTTAACACCGGATGACGCCCTACAGTTATGAAACCACGGGCCGAAACCGAAAGACGTTGATCGCGCTTGTCGTGGTCTGGGCGGCGCTTATCGCCGCCCTGCTGTTACTGGACGCCTCGGTCTGGTTGATGGGTTTGATCGGGCTGTGCACTGCCCCTGCCCTGTATGACCTGATTGCTGGCCGACGTTCCGGCGTGGCACTGGATGCCGAACGGATCACCTGGTTTGCTGGTGGGCGCACCGGAGAAGTCGCATGGGACAAGATCAGTCACATGCGGCTCGATACGCGCCTCGACTTCTCGGTACGGGCCAGCGCCGTTTTGCCCTCGGGGCGGAAAATCCGCCTGCCTCTGGAAAGCACGCCAGACGCCGACACGTTTGAAAAAGTTCTGTCAGACCGGGGCATCAAAGTGCAACGCCACCACTTTTCCCTCGTTGGCTAGATTGAACTTTCAGTCACTGGCCAGTCGGGTGGGCCGCGACACGGGCCGCGTTGCCCCAAGGTCCATACAATATGACTGTCGCTTCAACCAGGTGGACATCTCTGCGCGTTTGGCACCTGATCGCAGTGGTCCCCAGTCGGCACCGACACCGCGCGACCCGTCCCCTGCAATCACACCATCCCGTAGTACCGTCACGGACATGATGCGCGCCGCGCAACTCAGATTTGCAGCCCCGTTCGTCAACGCGGCACCACTGCCCACATTACAGTCATAGCCACGGGCCGTTGCAGGCAGGATTTGCAGCAGGCCATACCAACGTCCGTCCCCCCCAACCGCTTTGGGTTTATAGGTGCTTTCATGCTTGGCCAGCGCAGACATAAAGCCCAACCAAAAGGCGCGGCGTTGTGCCTGCGTGGCGTCCGGGTACAGAGGACACCAATCGCCAATGTCATCAGGCACCATTTCGACCAGCGGGCGCGCGTGGGTTTTCAGCGCGCTGAGGGCTGCGCGATTCCACAAGACGTGGCCAGGTTGATGGGTCCAGCGGGTGGCTGACGTCGCGCGTTCGCGCGCCCTTGGACGCACAGCGGACAGATCAGTCTGGACCTTGGAAGTCGCTGTTTCCACTTCAGATTGCAGCGCCGGACTGCCTGTCACAGAACCCTGCGCCTGTGCGCTTCCTGCCAGAGACAGGACGAAAACAGCAAACGCTGCACTTGCAATAAAAACGGAGCGCCCAAAAGTCATGACCGGCAGTATGAGCGTGACTGTTCATATCTGTCCAGCCCGCCACAGCTTTGCACCTGATTTGCCCCAATCCGAGCAACTATGTACCCGTCTAGGCCCTATTGTCGCCCGCCGTCAGCAATGGTGCCCAAAAACTTCACTAAAGCAGCCCGAACATGTCCCGTCTTTGCCCTGATTGTGACCAAATCGAATGACACATTTCAAACAGTAACAAGTTTGGAATTTTATGTATGGCACTTGCAGAACGCATCCTCGCACCGATAGCCCTATTTCGCAGCAAATTTCAGGTGGCACGATTGAAGGTGGCCCATGACGGTGTCATGGAACATGCGCCGCAAGGCATTACAAAGCCAGTGCAACATCCCCACACAATCAAGGATGGGCTGACAATACCCTGCCCTGACCCCACCGCCGAAGAGCGGGCGCGCGACACACATCAGTCCCGTGGACAAAAACTGGCCCGCAACGAAGACTGGGACAAGCTGATTCACGCCATCACAGATGCAGACGCAAAACGTCTCAAGACGCCCGGCGGCATGCCCATCGCAGAATTGCTGTCCTATGGTGCGCGCAGCGATGTCGTCAGCGCTGCCGAGCACGCCCTGTTAGGCGGACGTCCTGCCCACGACGCACCCCTGATGGCCGGGATTGAAGCGTTGGAACACGTGCTGGCCGAATACCCGAGCAGCCCCGCATTGGCCGCGACCGTCGCCATGGCTCACATCGACCACGGCTGGGCATGGCGCGGAACCGGTTGGAAAATTGAAGTTCCCGCACGCAACAAAGAAGCATTCAGCGCACATTTCGATCGCGCAGTCAGCATTATGTCCGCCTTTAACGCTGCAGAACATGATTCACCCCTGCTGGCAGCCACCCAATGCGCACTGGCCCCCGGCCGCGACGAAGCGCACCGTGACGTCGCGCGCCGGTTCGAGACATGGATCGACCTTGATCCCAGAAACCCGCAAGCATACCGCGCCTTTGGAGCGCGGATGCTGCCACGCTGTCAGGGCAGCTATGATCAATTGGAACTGGCCGCACGCCGTACGGCCGGGCGCACACATGATCTGTGGGGTGCCGGTGCCTATACTTGGGTTATGCTCGATGCCATTTCCAGCGATCCAGCGGCCTGTGCCCGCGTTGATCTGGAATTCTTCTTGGACGGTTTGCAAGACATCCTGTGCTATGCGCGAGATCAGCATACCGTAAACCTGTTGCTGGCCTATTGCGCCAACACGATGGGCGCGACCCAAACCGGAGACAACGAAACCGACCTTGTTCGCACCCAGATTGCAGAGGCCGCAGATTGGATCGCGCGCGACCACCTGACCGAACTGCACCCGATGTTGTGGGCACATGCAGCGCGCGGCTTTGACAACGCGCTAAAGGTGCGCTGCCCCGACCGTTTCGCGGCCTCAGGATACGCAGACGCGCTGCGGTTCCTGAAGGATGTATTTCGTCGTGAACTTGCGGCTGGCAAGCGGGTCGTATTCACGAAAAATGGTGCCCAAGCCCGCGCGTTGTGACGCACAGGCGCTGTCGCACTGCCCGCGTCAGGCAGCGGCGAACAGGCTCACAACTTGCGAAACAGAACCACGCCGCCGTGCGACACGCGTTGGTCATAGTAAAACCCATGATCTGACAGAGAGTCGAAGCATGTCTTGATCCCGCGCGGGCGGATATAGCGGGTGTGCAATTCCAGATAAATCTTGGTCACGCTGCCCAGATCACCGCCCAAGAACAGATCCCGTTCGCCACCTTCGATATCAATGACCAGTGCCGTCGCACCCGACTCTGCGATCAAGTCAGGCAGATGCGTTTGAGGCACTTTCTTGACTTCGACAAACTCCCGGCTCCCATCCAGAGAAGAGGACCAGAACGGCTCTCTGACGAAAAAATCCATCGTCTTGTCTGGCGATAATTCGGCCCCACCGGCCAGGGCCACACAGTTGCGCACCTCGGTGTTGGTCAGCCCCTGCAAATCATGCGCACGGCGAATATACTCGGTCAATTGCGGGTTGGCCTCGACGCAAGTGACATGCGCCACACCAATGACCTTGGCCGCATAAGACGAAATATAGCCAATCCCGGCACCCAATTCCAACAACCGATCCTCCGGGGTCAGAAACTTGGGCAGGGCCTGAATTTCCGGGCGCTCGTAATTCCCGCGTTTCAGCGCGGCGGCCACTTGCGGCGTGATGATCTGATCGTCATGCGGCAAATCCACACCGTTCAGGCTATAGGTCTTTTCACTTGATGTTTCCTGCACGGGCTTTCCTCGTTTGGCCGCCGGACCACAGGGCAAGGGCGGGCCTTATCTCGTCAGCGCGCTTTGTGTGGACGTTACCGCGGCGCGTTTGTTTTCATTGGGCAAACTATGCGGGATACACCGTGTCACATCAACCCACGTCACCCCTGTCACACCAAGTTTGAAAGGTCTTTGTGCACATGGCCCGTACAACGTACAGCAATACAAACCCCGCGCCGATGCAGCCATGCTATCGTCGCACCCTCTTGCAGCGGGTCAAGGGCTGATCTATTTCCAGCCCAGTGCGCATACCAACCCGGAGATGACCCATGCTGGACCTCACCTACGAGACCCCGAAAATCAAAACAATTGCCGGGGCCAAGCATGATTGGGAACTCGTCATCGGGATGGAGGTCCACGCCCAGATATCATCGAAGGCGAAACTGTTTTCCGGGGCCTCGACCCAGTTTGGCAATGAACCAAATTCCAACGTTTCGTTTGTGGATGCGGCCATGCCGGGCATGTTGCCTGTCATCAACGAATATTGTATCGAACAAGCCGTCCGCACGGGCCTTGGCCTCAAGGCGGCGATCAACCTGCATTCGGCCTTTGATCGCAAGAACTACTTTTACCCTGACCTGCCGCAAGGCTACCAGATTTCACAGCTTTACCACCCGATCGTGGGCGAAGGCGAAGTGCTGGTTGAAATGGGGCCCGGACCAGAACTGGGCAAAAAGCGGCTCGTGCGCATCGAACGCATCCACATGGAACAGGACGCGGGCAAATCCATTCACGATATGGATCCCAACATGTCTTTTGTGGATCTCAACCGCACGGGCGTTGCGTTGATGGAAATCGTATCCCGCCCCGACATTCGCGGCCCCGAAGAGGCGGCGGCCTATCTGACGAAACTGCGCCAAATCCTGCGCTACTTGGGGACCTGCAATGGTGACATGCAGTCAGGTGCGATGCGCGCGGACGTCAACGTGTCGATCTGCCTGCCCGGCCAATACGAAAAATATCAGGAAACGCAGGATTTCTCGCATCTGGGCACGCGCTGCGAGATCAAGAACATGAACTCCATGCGCTTTATCCAGCAGGCCATCGAAGTCGAGGCGCGTCGCCAGATCGCCATCGTCGAAGGCGGCGGCAAGGTAGACCAAGAAACCCGGCTCTATGATCCGGACAAAGGCGAAACGCGGTCGATGCGATCCAAGGAAGAGGCGCATGATTACCGCTATTTCCCAGATCCTGACCTGTTGCCGCTCGAAATCGAACAGGCGTGGGTGGACGATATCGCGGCCACCCTTCCCGAACTGCCCGACGCGAAAAAGACGCGGTTCATGGCCGACTACGGCCTCACGGATTATGACGCTTCGGTCCTGACAGCCGAAGTGGACACCGCCGCCTATTTCGAATCCGTCGCCACAGGACGCGATGGCAAACAGGCCGCCAACTGGGTGATCAACGAACTCTTCGGACGTCTGAAAAAGGACGAATGCGATATCACCGACAGCCCCGTGTCCCCTGCACAACTCGGAGGCATTGTGGACCTGATCGCATCAGGTGACATTTCGGGCAAGATCGCAAAGGATCTGTTCGAGATCATCTATACCGACGGCGGCGACCCGGCTGAAGTGGTGCAGGCGCGCGGCATGAAACAGGTCACCGACACCGGTGCCATCGAGGCGGCAGTGGACGAGATCATCGCCGCAAATCCCGCGCAGGTCGCAAAGGCGTTGGAAAATCCTAAACTTGCGGGCTGGTTCGTCGGCCAGGTGATGAAGGCGACGGGCGGCAAGGCCAACCCCAAGGTTGTCAACGAATTGGTGGCTCAAAAGCTCAAAAGCTAACGGGCCGTAGGCTGGGAAATATTGCCTACCCTACATCTCCAACGCCCTAGGTCAGCTTTGTGCAAAGACTTCGCCCAGCGTTCTGCTCAACATTTTCATCGGTATCTCCTGTTTAGCCCGCTCGCGGATATTCGCGATCTTTTCTTGTGCGGCCTCTGCCGTGGCCTGATCTGTATAGTCGGTAATGACTGCAAAACTGCGCTCACCTGTGCGCAGCATCTGAACGCGCTCCGCGCCAACACTCATCAGCATGGTTACATATTTGTCTCTGGCGATCGCTTCCAATTCATCCGTCCGTTCCTGCGTATCCCAATGGGAGAGAGTCGAAAATGTCATGATGGTATTCCTTTGCAGCCATCCAATACGGTATGGCGGAGTCAAATTGCGCCACATGGAGCTAAAATGACCTAACAAATTCGATCATAAACTTCCGCCCATTCGCACATTGCCAAATGTCACAACCCATGAGCAGTTACTAATTTTCAGACGCAATCGATGCAAAACCCAACAACCTATTTTGTGCAAGGGGAGCCGCATGCTTGCGCCCAATGAGTTGGCAAGATTCAGTTATTGATAGATCATCCTCCCGATAACCCAGCAGTATTTGAATAAAATTATTGCATTAAGGAACCGTCGCTCAAATGGCTATACAACCTGAGGTAGAGTCTCCAATTTCCATTCTGATCAGCCAATCTAAGCATGAAAGCGTGGCGGAATTCAAAAGCGAGATGGAGCAGTCGATGCTTTTTCGCGAAAAGAACCGCAACCGCGAATATGCAATCAAGCGTGCGATAAAAAATGGCTTTAAGGGCAGACTTTTTGTAGAATTCGGGGTCGCAGAAGGCGCTGGCTGTCGCCTATTTAGTGGTGCATTGGCCAAGCATGGTCAAACCTTAACAGGGTTTGACAGCTTCGAAGGGCTAGAGGAGGACTGGACGGGTATCCAGTCTGGACGGAGTGCAGGCGCTTTTTCGCAAGATGATAAGTTGCCCGATGTGCCTGATAATGTGACCCTGATCAAAGGTTGGATTCAGGATACACTGCCAACATACTTGAAAGGGCAGAAAAAGCAAAAGTTCGGCTTCATTCACATGGATATGGACACATACACTCCCACACGTTTCGCATTGGAAGCTGTAAAGGATCATCTGGCACCTGGCACAGTCGTTTTGTTTGATGAACTTTATGGCTATCCAGGCTGGCGGCACCATGAATACAAGGCTTTACAAGAAGTTCTTAATCGCGCTTCCTACAAGTTCATCTCATTCTCTGCAGAATCCGTGGCAATAGAAATTGTGTGAGACGAGCCGTCGAGCGGTGGCAGCGTTTCTGCGGTCAGTTGGTGACAATTAACCGCGAATAATGCATCATTCCCGACCCGCATAGGGCCACCTCAACCTGCGGCCAAAAAACGGTAAAGCCCGCAACCGACGCCGCAATCTCGTCCAGCGTGCGTTGTCCGTTTACCAATGCCAATGCCTCTGACGCGGCGCGCGGTACATCGAATACAAATGCCTCGCCCGCCGTGTCGATCGTGATTTTCCCGGTCTTGGCGACATGCGCCGCCAATTGCGCAGGTGCGACGTCACGCAAATGGGGCACTGCATTGCCCTGACCAAACGGTGGCGCAACGACCTGTCCTTTAGGGCAGGCATAGACCACGTGGGTCTTGAACGTGCCGCGCAGATCTTCGGCCAATTGCATTGTCTCGGTACGCGTCAATTTATCCGGGATCGAACCAATCAGCGGTGCCGGGTCATACAACATCGGCTGCGGCGTTCCGGCATAGGCCAATCCCGCTGCATCCAACGCTTGCATCACCTCGGTGATATAAAACGGTCGATCACGCCCGTGCAGCAACAGATCGTAAAATCCCGCGTCCCCTTTTTCGTGATCGCCGACACGCGTGTTGCGCTTAAACGGATGGGTGGCTGGCAGTGCACGAAACACTGTCTTGGCGCGTTTCAACCGCTGTTCTGGGGGCAGCCCATCAAACAAACGCGCAAACGCCGCCTGCAAAGGATACACGCCCGAACGCCCATGCGGGGCATAGACCATCACCCCCAGTCCCCCGTCCGGTGCCAGCGCACTTGCCAACGCATCAAACCCAGCCTGGGGATCGGGCAAATGGTGCAACACACCGCAGCAATCAATGTAGTCAAATGGCCCGTACGTCCCCGCATCCAATAGTGATCCGGTCACAAAGGTGACGCCGTCCAGCTTGCGCACTGCCGCACGCTTTTCCGCGATGCGCCGTGCCGCGACGGACATGTCGATATAAGTTATGTCATAGGCGCGCCCGGCATCGGTCAATGTCTGCGCCAACTGGATCAATGCGTCGCCCGTGCCGCCGCCCGCGATCAAAGCGCGCAAGGGCTGTGACCAATCGCGCTTGCCGCCCCAAAGCCAGTGATCCATCTCTACTGGCAGCGACGGTGATCCGGTGATCAGACGTTTGCGTTCATCTGTGGGTTTGCGTTCTGGATATGGGTAGGCTTCGTATTGGGCCTGCACCTCGTCTTGCGTCATATTTCATGCATTCCCACTCAAAACACGCGCACACTAACACTCCGCTCTTTTGTTGCAACGACGCATGGCAGCGATAGACGGGCGTGCACCTTTTAATTTTCCGCCCCTCAGCCTAGCCTGACGACAAATGACCCAACCGACAGGCCCGATAATGACATCACCTTTCCGATCCTCGATCATGACCGTGAAACCTGAATGGATCGACTATAATGGCCACCTGAATATGGCCTATTACAACGTTCTGTTCGATCATGGTGCCGACGAAGTGTACGAAGATCTGGGGTTCGGGCCTGAGTATCACGCGGCCACCGGCAACACGACATATGTGGCGGAGTTTCATCTGGCCTATGTGCGCGAATTGCATGTGAACGACCCGGTGTATGTGACCTTTCAACTGATCGATTTTGACGCCAAAAGATTTCATTCCTATCAGGAAATTTGGCATGTTGATGGCTGGCTGGCCGCAACCGGCGAGGCGCTGACGCTGCACGTGGATCAATCCGGGCCCCGCGTCGCACCGATGCCAGCGGATGTATTGGCCAAGGTCACAGCCGTGGCAGCGGCTCATGCCGACCTGCCCAGACCCGAACGCGTGGGTGCCAGCATCGGGATAAAGCGGCGCTAGGGCGACCACACAAGCACATACGCTGTGTACCGCATTTCCTGGGCTTTCCACCGCCACCCCGGCCCGGTATACGCATCCGGCACTTATAAGAAAGGCACACAATGACTACATGGGAATACAAGGTCGTGCCCGCCCCCACCAAGGGTGTAAAAGCGCGAGGTGTGAAGGGCCCGGAGGGTCGGTTTGCCCACGCGCTTGAGGTGCTGATGAATGATATGAGCCAAGAGGGCTGGGAATATCAGCGCGCCGAAACCCTGCCGTCTGTTGAACGCTCAGGCCTGCCCGGCAGCAGCACGGAGTGGCGCAACATTCTGGTGTTCCGCCGCGTGCAGGTTTCGCCACTTGATGCTTTTGAACCGGAATTGCTGCCAGCCCCGACGCCGCCGGTGATAACGCCCGATACCCCCGAGGTGACCAGCACCGCAGCCGAGGCCGAACCTGCAGCTGTGCAAAGTGGTGACGAACCTACTGTTGAAGATGAAAAAACAATTGATGAGAGCCGCAATAAATCCTGACGTGTGTCTTAAAAAGGAGATTTAGACACAATCCACTTCAGTTTCAGGACGTTACCCTGCCTGCTTAGACGTCCAGATCAAGGGCAAGAGCATGGATGCGACCGATCAGATCAGCGCCCAATGCCGCGTGGACTGATCTATGGCGCGCAACTCTATTTTTACCTTTAAATTCAACGCTACGCAGCATGACGTTAAAGTGACTTTGACCCGCCGATGGTGCACCTGAATGTCCCGCGTGGCTGGCACTGTCGTCTACCACCAGAATTTCGCGTGGATCGAACGCCGCGCGCAATTTTTCCTCGATTTCCTGCCGTACTAACATTTTTTTACCTGACCCCCTTCAAACCTCGTCCCCATAGCCTAAACTTTGTCGCCTGAGTCGAAAAGGACCATCCAATGAGCAAGTCTGATCCATTTGGTTTCGATATGTCCGTATCATCGGCAAAAAAGAAGAATCCGCGCGGGCGTCGCGGCATGTCGGGTGCGTCCGAAACGTCCACCCGCATCTGCGATCATGACGGCTGCGAAGAGGCTGGCAAGTTCCGCGCGCCGAAAGCGCCCGATGTTCTGGATGAGTTCTTTTGGTTCTGTCAGCAGCACGTGCGCGACTATAATTTGAAATGGAACTTTTTCGACGGCACCACCGAAGCTGAGATCAACGCTCAACAGTCGAAAGACAAAGTGTGGGAACGCGCCACAAAGCCGATGACAGATCCAGAGGCCCGGGCATGGGCACGCCTTGGCATTGAGGACCCGCATCAGGTGCTTGGCAAAAACGCGACACAAAACCCCGGTCGTGGTGGATCTGCGGCGGCACGCAAACTGCCGCCCACAGAAAAACGTGCGATTGAAATCCTTGAGGCCAAGCCGGACGCCACAAAGGCGGACGTGCGCAAATCCTACAAGGCGCTGATCAAGGTGCTGCACCCGGATATGAACGGAGGCGATCGCAGCCAAGAAGATCAGTTGCAAGAGGTCGTCTGGGCTTGGGATCAGATCAAAGACAGCCGGAATTTCAAATAACCAAAACTCTGGATCGGGCCCGCGCGTGGGCCCGGTTTTCACGCAAGCCGCGTAAGGTAACGGCCAAATAGCCAAATCTGCGATCCGGCCCGTATTGGGCCCGGATTTAGGTTAAGCAGAATTTGCCCATCTGACCGCCCTTCCCCTTGCCCTTTAGCGTGTTATGTTGCACCACGATCAGCGCGCCTGAAACTGGGCGCGTTACTAGCTTTAAGGAACGGCGAAATGGCGGACGGCGCGATGGATATCAATGCGAAACCCAGCGAAGACATCTCTGTCCGCGATGTATTTGGCATCGACACAGATATGGTGGTCAAGGGATTTGCCCAAGGCAGCGACCGTGTGCCAGATATCGACAGCACCTACAAATTTGACCCCGACACGACGCTGGCGATCTTGGCCGGGTTTTCCCACAACCGGCGCGTCATGATCCAAGGCTATCATGGTACGGGCAAATCAACGCACATCGAACAAGTCGCCGCGCGCCTGAACTGGCCTGCCGTGCGCGTGAACCTCGACAGCCACATCAGCCGGATTGACCTGATCGGCAAGGATGCGATCAAGCTGAAAGACGGCAAGCAAGTCACTGATTTCCAGGAAGGCATCCTGCCCTGGGCCCTGCGCAACCCCTGCGCCATCGTTTTTGATGAATACGACGCGGGCCGCGCGGACGTCATGTTCGTGATCCAGCGTGTGCTGGAAGTGGACGGCAAACTCACCCTGCTCGACCAGAACACAGTGATCGAACCCCACCCCTACTTCCGCATCTTTGCGACGGCCAACACGGTCGGTCTGGGTGATACGACGGGTCTCTATCACGGCACGCAGCAAATCAACCAAGGTCAGATGGACCGCTGGAGCCTCGTCGCCACGCTGAACTATCTCAGCATTGACGCCGAAACAGCGATCGTCCTGTCCAAGAACCCGCATTACAACACAGCCGAGGGTCGCAAGACCGTCAAACAGATGGTTACAGTCGCGGACCTGACCCGCACTGCATTCATGAATGGCGATCTGTCGACAGTGATGTCGCCGCGCACCGTGATCGCATGGGCCCAAAACGCTGAAATTTTCCGCAATGTCGGCTATGCGTTCCGCCTGTCCTTCCTGAACAAATGCGACGAGCTGGAGCGCCAGACCGTGGCTGAGTTCTACCAACGCCTGTTTGACGAGGAACTGCCCGAGAGTGCCGCAAGCGTGAGCATGGGGTGACGCATAAGCTGCTGACATTTGGCGCACTCGCACTGGTTGCCAGTGCATCAAATGTTGCGGCTGAGCGAAACCCATCAATCTATCCGGCCGCGCAATGTGCCGCATTCTGGCTTGGATATGCGGACTATGCCCAAGTGTCGGCCTATCTGGACCACGATCCACGCGATCACCTACGCGCAGATGCCTACCGCTCCGTGGCGTATCGTTTGGCGACAGCCGCGCGCGCTGATATTGATGCTTATGTGTCCGAACAGCGCCCGTTGATGGAGACGATGATCGACGCGGTGGTCTATGGCAGCGATGGCCCAAGCCGCGATGTATTTGAACGACTGACCAAAACCTGCAAGGATTTCGGTCAGGAACACCCAGAGACTCGAGATCTGTAATGAGCAAGTCCAACGACAACCCCGCCGATCCGTTCAAAAAGGCGCTTGCCGAGGCCACCAAGGTCATGGCCAACGATCCCGATCTGAACGTCAGCTATTCGGTCGACCCGTCAGGCGTCTCTGGTGATGCCATGCGCTTGCCCCAAGTGTCGCGCCGAATGACGCGCGACGAGGTGATGTTGGCGCGGGGGACGGCGGACGCCTTGGCGTTGCATCGCCGGTACCACAACGGACAAACCCACGCCCGCTATTCGCCGCAAGGCGACATGGCGCGGGATCTGTATGAATCCATGGAAACCGCCCGTTGCGAGGCGATGGGCGCGCGCGACATGCCCGGCACCGCAGGCAATATCGATGCCAAGATCAAAAACGATGCGATGCGCCGTGGCTATGATCAGGTCAAACAGGCGAGCGACGTGCCTTTGGCCGCAGCCGCAGGCTATCTCGTGCGCCACTTGGCCACGGGTCGTGACCTGCCCGGTGGCGCACAGAACGCAATGGAATTGTGGCGCGGTTTTATCGAGGATCAGGCCGGTGGCACGCTTGATAACATCGACGACATACTGGACGATCAAGCCGCCTTTGCCCGTTTTACGCGGCAGGTGATCAGCGATCTGGGCTATGGCGATCAACTGGGCGACGACCCCGACCAGATCGACGAGGATCAAGAGGACGAGGCCGAAGAGGGCAGCGACGAAGATCAGGATCCCGATAGCACAGGACAAGACGATCAGGACCAAGAAGACGAAGACGCCAGCCCCGAATCCTCGCAAGAGGAACAGCAGGACGCCTCGCAGGCTCAGGTCAGCATGGATGACATGGCCGATCAGGAACTGGGCGAAGAAGCAGAGATGCCAGATGGCGAGGCCCCGCTGGAGCCCCCACCCCCACAGCCCATTTCAGATGCCGATCCAAACTATCAAGTGTATCTGAGCGAGCATGACGAAGAAATCGCCGCTGAAGACTTGGCCGAACCAGCCGAGTTGGAGCGCCTGCGCGCCTATCTGGACCAACAGCTTGAACCCCTCAAGGGGGCGGTGAGCCGTCTGGCCAACAAGCTGCAACGCCGATTGCAGGCGCAGCAAAACCGCAGTTGGGAATTTGATCTGGAAGAGGGCACATTGGACGCAGGCCGTTTGGCGCGCGTCGTGGCCAACCCCACCACGCCGCTGTCATTCAAGGTCGAAAAAGATACCGAATTCCGTGACACCTGCGTGACGTTGTTGCTGGATAATTCCGGATCCATGCGCGGTCGCCCGATTTCCATCGCCGCCATTTGTGCAGACGTTCTCGCGCGTACGCTTGAACGCTGCAACGTCAAGGTCGAGATCCTTGGCTTTACCACCCGCGCCTGGAAAGGTGGCCTTGCCCGCGAGGCATGGCTGAACGATGGCCGTCCTGCCCAGCCTGGCCGCCTGAACGATCTGCGCCACATCATCTACAAATCCGCTGACGCCCCGTGGCGCCGTACGCGCCCTAATCTGGGTCTGATGATGAAAGAGGGTCTGTTGAAGGAAAACATCGACGGTGAGGCGCTGGAATGGGCGCACCGCCGCATGATCAACCGCCCCGAGGCGCGCAAGATCCTGATGGTGATTTCCGATGGTGCCCCTGTAGATGACAGCACCTTGTCGGTGAATCCGGCCAATTACCTTGAAAAGCACCTGCGCGACGTGATCGCGATGGTCGAACGCCGCCGTGCGGTCGAATTGCTGGCCATCGGAATCGGCCATGACGTGACGCGCTATTATGACCGTGCCGTCACAATCACGGATGTCGAACAGTTGGCGGGTGCCATGACTGAGCAGCTGGCCGCCCTGTTTGACAGCGACCCTCGCGCGCGGGCGCGTGTGATGGGCATGCGTCGCGCAAGCTGATCCCGGCCCTTCGGGGAGAGTTTATTTGGCAAGATGAAGGTGGATCATGTTCCAGAGTTTTGAAGTCAGCGCTCGTCCGGAACAGGGTCCGCCCCGATTGGCGGCCTTACGCGATGAGTTGCGGGCGGAGGGGCTGGACGGCTTTCTTGTGCCCCGCGCCGATGCGCATCAGGGAGAATATGTCTCGGCCCGAGATGAACGATTGGCATGGTTGACGGGCTTTACCGGGTCTGCCGGGTTCTGTGCGGCATTGATCAATACGGCGGGCGTTTTCATCGATGGGCGCTATCGCACGCAGGTCAAGGCGCAGGTGGCTGATGATTTCACCCCCGTGCCATGGCCCGACATCAGTTTGGCCGACTGGTTGAAAGAGCAACTGCCCAACGGCGGCCGCGTCGGATTTGATCCTTGGCTGCATACCCCCGGACAGATCGAACAGGCAGAGGCTGCATTGCTGAGCAGCGGCGTCACACTGGTGCAGAGTGCCAACATCGTTGATCGCATCTGGGCCGACCAACCCGCCCCTGCCGCCGCCCCGGCCAAAGTCCATCCCATCGCCTTTGCGGGTGAAAGCCATGCGGATAAGCGCGCGCGCCTTGGCGCATCCTTGCAAGCATCCGGGGCGCATTCTGCGGTGATCACATTGCCAGATGCGCTGTGTTGGTTGCTGAACATTCGGGGGGCAGACATTCCGCGCAACCCCATCGCACAGGGCTTTGCCATTCTGCATACCACCGGCACTGTCGATCTGTTTATGGATCCGGTCAAGCTGGACGAAGTCCGTGATCATTTGGGACCTGATGTAACCTGTCACGCGCCCGACGCGTTCCTGAGCGCGCTGGAGGGGCTGGAAGGCCCTGTTCGGCTCGACAAATCATCGGTGCCAGTGATCGTCGCCGATACCATCGGAGATCGCGTGCAATGGGGCGAAGACCCCTGTGCGCTACCCAGAGCCTGCAAGAATGCCGCCGAGATCGCAGGCAGTGCCGAGGCGCATTTGCGCGACGGCGCGGCAGTCGTTGAACTGCTTGCATGGCTGAATGGTCAAGAACCAGGCAGCCTGTCTGAAACCCAAGTCGTCACCCGGCTTGAGGTCTTTCGCCGCCGCGACAACGCCCTGCAAGACATCAGTTTTGAAACCATCGCCGGAACGGGCCCAAACGGGGCCATCATGCATTACCGCGTGACTGAGGATACCGATGCCACCTTGGAAGAGGGCCATTTGATCGTCTTGGACAGCGGCGGCCAATACCTTGATGGCACGACTGACATCACCCGCACCATTGCCATCGGCACCCCACCGGACGAGGCGCGTGCCGCCTTTACCCGTGTGCTGATGGGTATGATTGCCATGTCACGCCTGATCTGGCCCAAAGGACTGGCGGGCCGCGATATCGAAGCGATTGGTCGCGCGCCCCTGTGGTATGCGCATCAGGATTTCGATCATGGCCTGGGCCATGGGGTCGGTGCGTATCTGTCGGTTCATGAGGGGCCACAACGCCTGTCGCGGGTCAGTAGCGTGCCATTTCAGGCAGGCATGATCCTGTCCAACGAGCCGGGATACTACCGCGAGGGAGCCTTTGGCATTCGCATTGAAAACCTGCTGGTGGTGGAACCTGCTGTTGCTCCCGCAGGTGGCGATGCGCACCGCGAAATGCTGTGCTGGCGCACCTTGACATACGCCCCGATTGACCGGCGATTGGTTGTGACAGAGATGCTGGATGCGCCTTCGCGCGCGTGGTTGGATGCTTATCATGCCACTACATTGGCCCAGATCGGTCCGCGCGTATCAGATGACGCACGTGCATGGCTGACACAGGCCTGCCGCCCGCTCCTGCTCCCCTAGCGCGGCTGTCATCCATCTGTTAAACGACACGTCTAGTACAGCGCACATCCCGAAAAAAGGAGGCCCGTTATGGCCGATCACATTACGATCCGTAAGGCAGAAGGCACGTTTTCGGTGCGCGCAGGGGGTGCCGTTTTGGGCGAAAGCCACAATGCTCTGGAGCTGGTCGAGGGCGACTATCCGCCTGTGGTCTATTTCCCACGCGATGACATCGCGATGGCGTTTCTGGACCGGACCGACAAGGTCACACATTGCCCACACAAGGGCGACGCCACGTACTTCTCGGTTGTGACCAAATCTCAGACACTGGAAAACACCGTTTGGAGCTATGAAAATCCCAAAGAGGGTGTGGCGCGGATCAAGGATCACCTCGCCTTTTACACCGGCAACGGGGTCACTGTCGAAAAGATGTAATTCCGGCAGTATCGCCGAACTCGCGCAGCTTCAGCTGTGTTCTTCGGCTGCTGTTTCGGCCAGCGCACGGTTGTAGGCCTTGAGCGCATCAACATGGAACAGCGCCCCATGTAATTCGGGCGCTGAATCCTTGCCTGTCAAGGTGACCACCGGAATGAACTGCACCATGGTGCGATCAAAGATCGGCAGGGCAACTTCCAACGTAGCGGCAGCGTCTACATAAATCCCATCGCTGATCAGATCCCAACAGCGCGCCGTGTCAGCGGCACGCGGATCATCGGCTGTGCGCATAACTGATCCGACGCTGACCATCGCCAGCAGATAGGCCTGTGGCCCGGCTGCCAGATGGACGCCCTTGCGTTCCAACTGCGTCAGGAAAAAACTGCGATGGACCAGCCGGGACGACAATGCCGTTGACATCGACACCGCCACCATCACCGCCAGACCCGTCTGCCAATCCCCTGTTAATTCGAACACAATCAGCGTGGTCGAAATCGGCGCGCCAAGCACGGCCGCCGCAACCGCCCCCATGCCTGCCAGCGCATAAATTGACACTGATCCGGACACATCAGGAAAAACGCTTGTGGCAACAAGCCCAAAGGCCAAACCAGAAAGTGCCCCAATCATCAGTGACGGTGAAAACACGCCGCCCCCCATGCGTCCCGCCATCGTAATCGCCACAGCGGCTGTTTTGAACACTATGAAAACCATCACCTCGTTCAGCGCAAGTTGCCCCGTCAGCGCCAACGATGTGGTTTCATATCCAACCCCAATGATGTGGGGATAAAAGATCGCCATCCCCCCCAACAAGGCCCCCGCAATCGCCGGACGCAGCCAGCGTGGGATACCTGTGCGCTGTTGAAATGCAGTGCCCAGATCATCCGTCCAAAAAATCGCACGCATCAGCACCACAGCGACCAACCCGCATACAAGGCCCAACATCAAAAAGGCGGGCAGTTCCTGATAGAATGCCAACACATTGGTTTCGGGCAGCATAAATTCGGCTGTGTTCCCAAATTCGAGCCGATTGATGACAGTACCCGCCACCGACGCAATCACAATTGGTGCAAAGGCATGGACTGCAAAATGGCGCAACACCACCTCAAGTGCGAACAATGCCCCCGCGATAGGCGCGTTAAAACTGGCGGATACAGCGGCTGCAACCGCGCAGCCCATCAGATCACGACCTGTGATCCCATCCGCCCTGATCCAGCGCGAAACCTTGGTCGATATGACAGCCGCTATGTGCACAACCGGCCCTTCCCGGCCCGTCGATCCGCCAGAGGACAGCGTAATTAAACTGGCGAATGCCGAGGCAACCCCGGCGCGTGTGCTCACCTGCCCATTGCGCAGCGCAGACCCTTCGATCACGTCGGCAACGCTGCGCACAGTCCCGTCGCGGGTAAAATTATGCAGGATCAGTCCCGTCAGCAGCCCGCCCACGATTGGAATGACCAGCACCAGATACCACGGCAGTGACGATGCAAAACTGTGCAGCAGTTGTACGTCCTCGGTACCATAAAGCCACGCTTGGGTCGCCTCGACACCTTTCCGAAAGAACAGCGCGGCAAAGCCGGCGGCGATCCCGATGGCCAGTGCGATAAACCAAAATTGCACCTGCGACGGACCCTGATTTCGCAGAACCAACCAGCCATCACGGCACGCGTTCATGGCAAGGTCAAATTGCTTGGCAATCAGAGGGCGTGGGGGCAAGGCCATAGTCAGCTGCGGGTCGCAATACGCAAGGGATACATCGTCTGTAGGCCAACTGCTCCGGCTGCGGAACCCCGCGTTATGTCGCGGCAGAGCGCAAGCATCACGCTAGCCTCCCAAAAGGGCCTGTGCCGCACCGCGCGCCTGATCCGTGATAGTATCACCGGCAAGCATACGTGCGATTTCATCAACGCGGTCCACTGGCGACAGGGCGACGACATTCGAAGTGGTGATGTCGCCACTCACGTGCTTTTCCACGCGCCAATGATGCGCCCCAAGCGCTGCAACCTGGGGTGAGTGTGTGACGACCAGTACCTGACCGCCCGCCGCCAGCGTTGCCAGCCTGCGCCCGACAGCGTCCGCCGTTGCCCCACCAACACCCCGGTCGATTTCATCAAAGATGATGGTCAGCCCAGATTGCTCACGGGTCAGACACACCTTTAGAGCCAGCAAGAACCGGCTGAGTTCACCGCCCGATGCGATCTTGTTCAACGGTCCCGCAGGCGCGCCGGGGTTCGTGGCGACAGAAAACGCCACCGCGTCCCGCCCATCAGGGCCTGCGTCCTCAGGGGTGATCTGGGTGGTGAATACTGCCCGCTCCATCTTGAGGGGGGCGAGTTCGTGCATCACGGCAGCATCAAGGGCCACTGCCGCCTGTGCGCGGATGTCATGCAGCGCGTCGGCTGCGGCGTCGTAATCCGCCTGTGCGGTATTCAGCGCCGCGTTCAGTCGACCAAGGTCGGCATCGCCCGCATCCAGTGCCGTCAGTTTGGCGCGCAAATCAGCGGCAAAGCTGGCCAGTTCATCCGGGGCCACTCCGTGCTTGCGCGCAAGGGCGCGGATGGCAAACAACCGCTCTTCGGTGTCTTCAAGGTCAGAGGGGTCAAAGCTCATCGTTTCAAGCGCGCGCACGATACCGTCACTCGCCTCGTCCAGTTCCGCCAAGGCACGGCTGAGCGCGGCAAGCGGGACATCAAGTTGCCCTTCGGCCTGATCGGCCACCCCGTCAAGCCAGCGAATGGCATCCGCCAACGCGCCTTCGGCCCCATCCTGACCCAATCCCTGATGAGCGCGACGCACATCATCGCGAATGCGTTCAGCCCCTTGCATCATGCGACGGCGCATATCCAAATCCGCCTCTTCGCCGGGCTGGGGATCGAGCGTGTCAAATTCGCTCACAGCGTGGCGCAAGAATTCTTCTTCGGCGCGAATGGCCGCCATCGCCGCTTGTGCTTCGGCCAGTGCCTTGCGGGCCTGACCCATAGCACGCCAACACGTTCGAGTTGCCGCGCGCGCTTCACCTGATTGGGCGAATTCGTCCAGAATGGCGCGGTGGCCGCGTGGGTTCAGCAGACCGCGATCATCATGCTGACCATGCAGTTCGATCAATGTCTCGCTCAGGGCACGCAGAACCTCGCCGGAACAGCGCCTGTCATTGACCCATGCCGTTTTACGCCCATCAGCCGTATTCACGCGACGCAGGATCAATTCATCCGCGACGGGCAGGCCTGCATTTTCCAGAACTGCGCGCGCCGGGTGTCCGGGACCAAGATCGAAACAGGCTGTCACCTCACCTTGGGTCGCACCTTGCCGGACCAGTTCAGCACGCCCGCGCCATCCCAGCACAAACCCCAGTGAATCCAACAAAATAGACTTACCAGCCCCAGTTTCACCAGTCAGCACGTTCAGGCCCGGCTGGAACTCTAGTTCCAGCCGATCAATGATAAGCATATCAGAAATATCAAGCCCGCGCAGCATCAGCGAATATCCGTAAGGCGGTGTTCATCCCGCCGTGGTCCTAGATCCAGCGGCCCTTGATCATTTGGCGATAGATTTGCGACAGCCAATTGTTCCCGCTCAATCGCGGCTCCAACCCCTGCCCAGTCAACAACTTGTAACTATCTTCATACCACTCGGTCGATTGATAATTATACCCAAGGATAGCGCCAGCCGTCTGCGCCTCGTTTGTAAGACCAAGGGATAGATACGCTTCGACCAGCCGGTGCAGTGCCTCTGGCGTGTGCGACGTGGTCTGGAAATCTTCGACGACAACGCGGAACCGATTGATCGCGGCGGTGAAATTATCGCGCTTCAGATAGAAACGGCCGATTTCCATTTCCTTGGCAGCAAGGTGATCAAAGGCGAGGTCGAATTTCAGGATCGCCGCCTTGGCGTATTCGCTGTCTGGATAGCGTTCGATGACTTCGCGCAAGCTTTGCAGCGCTTGAAAAGTCAGGCCCTGATCCCGCCCAATTTCGTCGATTTGATCATAATAGCTCAGCGCCAGCAGGTACTGTGCATAAGCCGCATCATCGTCATCGGGATAAAAGTCGATGAAGCGCTGCGATGACGAGCGCGAATTGGGGTAATCACGGTCACTATGATAGGCAAAGGCCTGCATGATCAGAGCGCGGCGCGCCCAGTCAGAATAAGGATACAGACGCTCGATTTCCGAAAAGTAGAACGCCGCTTCGCTCAGGTTGTTCTGCTCCAGCTCGAACTCGCCGCGTTCAAAAATCTGTTGGGCAGTGAAGGTTTCCAGCGGGATTTCTTGCTGGTTGAAAAAGCCGCCCGTGGTCGGGCGCCCGTTTCCTCCACATGCAGCCACAACCGAAGTCATCGCCAAGACTATCGCCAGTCGCGAAATGGATTTGCCGCGGATCATACTTCCCCCAAACGACGCTCATTACCGCCCTTTTCAGGGCTGTTGGATTGTCTTTAACACAAAGTTTGCAGGGGATAAAACGACGATTTCAACAACGTCAGGCAACTTGCGGGATCTCGTCCCAGACAAGGCCCGCGCCGGGCAGCAGCGCGGCCATTTCAGGGTCACATGTTACCATGCGCACCGCATCCGGCGTTGCAAACAATTCACGCAGCAACTGGTTGGTCAGCGTGTGACCCGCGCGCACACCGGTGTAGTGGCCCACCAGTGGTGCACCCGCCAGCGCCAGATCGCCAAGCGCGTCGAGCATCTTGTGACGTACAGGTTCGTCCGTATGGCGCAGCCCACCGGGGCTGGTCACCAGATCACCGTCAAACACAACTGCGTTCACGCCGGGCGTACCGCCCAATGCCAGACCGCTGGCCTGCATCTTTTCGACGTCACCCTTGCGGCAGAACGTGCGGCTGTCACTCAATTCACGGGCGAAGCTGCCGTTGGACATGTTCAACGATTTGGACTGCTGGCCAATGGCCGCGTCAACAAAATCGATGTGAAAATCAATGCGCATCACAGAAGATGGTGAAATCGTCGCAGATGCGTCACCTTGGGTGACGGTTACTTCTTTCAAAACTTCGAATGCGCGAATGGGCGCAGGAAGACGACGCAAGCCACGCTGCATGATACCGCGAACAAAAGGAACGGCAGAGCCGTCAAGGATCGGAACTTCGGGCCCGTCGATTTCAATCAACGCATTGTGCACACCACATCCCGCCAGCGCGGCCATGACGTGTTCAACAGTGCCAACAGAAACACCAGAGTCATTCACCAGTGTCGTGCACAGCGGGGATTGGCGCACAACATCGTAGCGCGCAGGGATCATCTTGTCCCCGGCTTCAATGTCTGTGCGGCAGAACCAGGTACCATGTTCTGCCATGGCGGGCCGGATGGTCAATCGTGCGGGCTTGCCAGAATGCAAACCACGTCCAGTGAAATATATCGGTCCTTTAACTGTCGCCTGCACTTGGCACACCTCATTGCGTCTTTATGACATGAATACAGCTATTGGCTGGGCCCAAAACACTCAATTCAATCTTTGTAACGGTCTGAAACATGCGTCCCAACAATGGGCGGTATCGCGCGCAGTGGGCCACAACATGTTAATCTAAAACGGAAAAAGGGCCGCATTATTTGCGACCCTCTTTCGTTTCGTGAGCGATATTTAGTTGGCTTGGCGGCGCAGGAACGCGGGAATTTCAATCCGTTCCTGATCCGGATCAACAGCTTCGACCGGCTTTGGTGCAGGTGCCGGTGCTGCAGCAGCGCGCCCTTGAACGGGGGGCTGCTGGCGCGGCGCGCCGTGATCACCGTGACCGGCTTCGTTGCTGCCTGTCATCCGGTTGATCAGCGAATTGATCCCAAATCGCGGTTTTTCAGCGCTGACCGGTGCAGCCTGCGGCTGGCGGTGTGGTGCGGCTTTTTGTGTAGCGGCGCGCAGACGTTCCAGCGCTTCGAGGGATGGCGTGCCGGGTGCTGGCGCGCGCGGTGCAACAAAAGCCTCTGGCTCTGGCGTGGGTTCAAATGCGGCAACCTGCGGCTGATAGGCCGGAGGAGGCAAACCATCGTCCGCCATCTGCGGCTCTTCATCTTCAAAGATGTCTTCGGCCATGTCATGGGCTGCAGCCTGATTCACATCGAGTTCTTCGAACAATGTGGGCTCGGCGGCGACGACCTGTGCAGGTGCGGGGGCTTGCTCCACTTCGGGGGCAACAAAGGTTGCCTGCAATGGGGCCGCCATGGACCGGCGCGGCACGGGCATTTCGGAATCCACATCGTTGGCATCGATGCCGGTTGCAACAACGCTGACGCGCATCATGCCTTCCATGGCAGTGTCCAGCGTGGAACCAACGATGATGTTGGCGTCTGGGTCGACTTCTTCGCGGATGCGGTTGGCCGCTTCGTCCAATTCGAACAGCGTCAGATCGTGTGAGCCTGTGATGTTGATCAACACACCCTTGGCACCGCGCAAGCTGATTTCGTCCAGCAGCGGGTTGGCGATTGCCTTTTCGGCGGCTTGGATCGCGCGATCTTCGCCCTCGGCCTCGCCTGTGCCCATCATGGCTTTGCCCATCTCGTCCATCACGGCGCGCACGTCCGCAAAGTCGAGGTTGATAAGGCCCGGACGAACCATCAGGTCGGTCACGCCTTTGACGCCTTGATACAGCACGTCATCAGCCATCGAGAACGCTTCGGTGAACGTGGTCTTTTCATTGGCCAGACGGAAAAGGTTCTGGTTCGGGATGATGATCAGCGTATCGACCATCTTTTGCAGCGCATCGACACCGTCCTCGGCCTGCTTCATCCGCTTGGCACCTTCGAACTGGAAGGGCTTGGTGACGACGCCGACAGTGAGAACACCCAACTCGCGGGCCGCTTGAGCGATGATCGGGGCGGCACCTGTGCCGGTCCCGCCGCCCATTCCGGCGGTGATAAAGCACATGTGCGCCCCGGCAAGGTGATCCACAATCTGTTCAATCGATTCTTCGGCAGCAGCGGCCCCTACGGATGCGCGCGCCCCTGCGCCCAAACCCTCGGTGACTTTGATACCCAACTGAACCCGATTTGGTGCGGCAGACTGTTGCAGCGCCTGTGCGTCGGTGTTGGCGACGACGAAATCAACGCCATCCAGTTGCTTTTCAATCATGTTGTTGACGGCGTTGCCCCCCGCACCACCGACACCAAAGACGGTGATCCGCGGTTTCAACTCGTCATTACCGGGCATCGATAGGTTCAGTGTCATGGGTCATTCCGCCTGTATGGTTTGCCGCATTCGCGGGTGTTTTTATGCCTAAATTACTTCAATCTTATCGCCCTGCAGGCGTAAGGTCACTTAAAAAACGCAAAAACACCGCAAAATATGGGCAATTTTTCGCCGTTTCTTACCGTATCTCCGCCGATTCGCTAAATCTAGCGATCACCAGTTGTCTCGGAACCATTTTACGGCGCGGCGCAGTGACCGCGACGAATGGCTGTCATGGGGAATGTCAAAGTCCCACCACTCGTCCTGTGGATGGGCCGCAAACAGCGCAAGGCCGACTGCGCTGGCAAAACCTGGACCTGTCGCCGCCTGCGGCAGGCCATGTACCCGAAGCGGGCGGCCCAGCCGCACTTGCTGGCCCAGAATTTTGGATGCCAGACCGTCAAGACCGGGAATTTGGCTGCCGCCACCGGTCAGTACGATCTGCTGGCTGGGCAAATGATCAAAGCCTGCGGCATCCAGACGGGCGCGCACCTCTTCCAGGATTTCCTCGACACGGGGGCGCATGATACCAATCAGTTCGGCGCGACTGGCCGTGCGCCGGTCATGTTCATAATCGCCGGTGTCGCCGCCAATCTCGATCATCTCGCGGTCATCCATTCCGGTGGCATGGACCCCGCCATAAAACGTCTTGATTCGCTCGGCATTGGCCGTGGGCACCTGCAGCCCCATCGAAATATCCGATGTCACGTGATCGCCGCCCATGCGCACGGCATCTGCGTAAATCATATGCTTCTTGATAAAGATGGACACACCCGTGGTGCCCCCACCCAGGTCGATACACGCCGCACCCAGTTCCTGTTCGTCCTCGACCAGTGCCGCAATCCCGGACACATAGGCGGACGACGCAATGCCCGCCAATTCAAGGTCACAGCGCTTGATACAATGGGCCAGATGCTGCACAGCTTGGGCATCGACCGTCAGCATGTGCATGTCGACAGCCAGTTCATTGCCCAACTGCCCGCGCGGATCAGACAGACCCGATCGGTGATCCAGCGCAAAGTTCACGGGCTGGGCATGCAGCACCTCGCGCCCCTCGCCGTAGTCGGGCACATCACAGCGCGCCATCACCCGTGCCACATCTTGCTCGCTGACAACCTGCCCCTCAAGATCGACCTGTGCATCCAGACCATAACTGCGTGGCTCGGCACCAGCAAAACAGGCAATCACATGATCCACGCGGATACCCGCCATCTTTTGGGCCGCCTGCAGTGCGGTGCGAATGGCGCGTTCCGTTTCCTGCATTGCGCAGATTTCACCAAAGCGGACACCGCGGGAACGTGTCGTCGCGGCACCAATGACCCGAAACCCGGACTGCCCGGCCAAAGACCCGATTTCGCCCTCTTCGCCCAGCTTGGTTGTCCCGTCGAACCGCAGCACAAGACAGGCGATCTTGGAACTGCCCACATCCAGAATGGCCACAACACCGCGCTGCATCGCGATCTTGCGCATGTTCCGCATACTGCGCTGGTTTTGATAAAGGTCTGTCATAATTACTACTCGTTCCCGGAATTCAACTGTCTGATCCGCCACCAGTCCTCGGTGGCGCTGGCATTCATACGGACCGTGGGGCGGTCGTTCAGGCGCAAATCGATACGTGCCACATCACGGCTCAACACTTCGTCCACACCGTCGAGCGCAATCGCCCGTTCCAGGGCGCGCACAGCACCGTGCGCTGGCAGCATGATGCGCTGATTGCGATCAAGCACTATGTCCCAGCGCCGATCACCAAGGCGCACAAGGCCGCGCAAGCGATCCCCCAGCGGCTCCCCCGCCGCGATCAGCGCAATCGCCTCGTCCACGTGTTCCGGCGCACCCTCGCCTGCGATGACGGGCAGTTCCGGGCGCAGGTCGCGCCGAAGAACGGGGGCGACCAACGCACCTTCGGCATCAATCAGGGTCAATCCCTCGGCGGTGCGCCAAATCGCGATTGGCACGCGTGGAGTAATATTGACCTGCAACACGCCACCGGGACGGATACGCACAGTGGCCTCTTTGACAGGAGGCATCTCGAGAATACGGGTGCGCATGGCCGCCGGATCAAGGTCAAAGGATGACACCGGGAAATCAAGCGGGATGGCGTCGCGGATGGCCGTCCCAAGTGCGGCATCGCCGCCATCGATGGCCATCAGCTTGACCATGAACTCTGGCCGTTCTTCGATGCTGGCGCGCGCTTCTGCAACCGTGTCGCGGATGGCGGCCTGATTGTCTGGATCAGACAGCCACCATGTGGTCACAGATAGCGTCAGGATAAACGGCACCCCTGCCCGCACGCTCAACCGGAACAACGGCGTCAGCATCAGCCGTTGCAATCTCCATGACCAGCGCGACGGGGCCGGATCAGCGCGAGGAGCGCGGCGGTTTACCGATTGCATGACGCGTCCTCCACCATCCATACGCAAAGCGCGCCAAATGAAATGCCTGCGGCCTGCGCCTGTTCGGGCGTCAGGGACGTGGGCGTCATGCCCGGTTGGGTATTCGTTTCCAGCAGGATCAGGCCCGAAGCCCCCTTGCTTTCGTCCCAGCGATAGTCGGTGCGACTTACACCGCGACACCCCAGCGCACGGTGGGCGCGCACAGCGTAATCAAGGCAAAGCGTAGTTATTTCGGCCGGGATCTGCGCCGGGATCACATGGCGCGATCCGCCGGGTTTGTATTTGGCGTCATAATCATACCAGCCGTCGGTCAGAATATCGGTCACGCCCAGCGGCCGATTACCCATTACGGTGGTGGTCAACTCGCGACCGGGCGCAAAAGCTTCGACCATGACCTCGTCCGGCATGTCATCGCCAAGCTGCGGGGGACCGTTGGCGGCGTCATGCACCAGATAGACGCCAACACTAGACCCTTCGTTGTTGGGTTTAACGACATAAGGAGGGGCCATCACATGCGCGGCACGCACATCGGCCGCAGGGGCAATCACGCTGTCAACCACGGGCAAACCGGCCGCGCGATAGACGTCTTTGGTGCGTTGTTTGTCCATGGCCAAAGCCGACGACAAGACGCCAGAGTGTGAATAGGGAATGTGCAACCATTCCAGCAAACCCTGCACACAGCCATCTTCGCCCCAACGACCGTGCAGGCAGTTCAAAACGGCATCGGGTTTTTCAGATATCAGAACAGATGAGAGGTCGCGGCCTGCATCGACCTCGACCACCTCATACCCTTCACCCCTCAGTGCGGCGGCACAAGATGTGCCACTAGACAAGGACACCTCGCGCTCTGCCGAGGGGCCACCCATTAATACCGCCACTTTCGGAGTCGTCCTGCTCGACTGACCCGCCATGTGCCTCTAGTCCCGGAGCCCTTTTGCGGACCCTCGTTTATATTGCCGTTGTTATAATCGTTTTTTTCGGCCTGCCTTGCGCAGCGAAAACCTAAGCCGGATCACCGATGCGCATAATTTCCCACACTAGCGTGATACCGCTTGAATCGTAAACCTTTTTTCGCACGTCTTCGCCCAATCCTTCGAGGTCGGCAGCTGTTGCCGCCCCTGTGTTGATCAGGAAATTAGAGTGCATTTCGCTCATTTGTGCGCCACCTCGCATCGCCCCGCGCATGCCTGCATCGTCAATCACCTTCCACGCCTTCAGGTCATGCACATCATCGGTGCGCCCGGTGGATGAAAATCCAGCCGGATTACGGAAGGTGGACCCCGCGCTGCGGTCCTTGGTAGGTTGCGTGGCGTCGCGTTTGGCAAGTTGGTCCGTCATCCGCGCCTCGAGGGTCGCAGGATCGCCATGCGGTGCGCGCAAATTGACAGCTGTCAACACCGCCCCTTCGGGCAGATCGCTTTGACGGTAGGCAAAATTCAATGCGCCCGCGTCAATCGTTGTCACAGTCCCGTCGCGCAGCACCACCTGTGCTGACGCAAACACATCTGCCGTATAGCTGCCGTAACAGCCTGCGTTCATGCGTACAGCGCCGCCAATAGTGCCGGGAATGGTGCGCAGAAATGTAAGATCGAGCCCGGCCTGAGCCGCGCGCCGCGCCACATGCGCATCAAGCGCCGCCGCCCCTGCACTGACCCGGTCGCCATCAACTGTGATCGTGTTAAACCCCCGCCCCAACCGAATAACGACCGCCCGCAGGCCCCCGTCCCGCACAATCAGGTTGCTGCCCACACCCATCGGAAACACAGGCACCGACGGATCAAGAGCGGCCAGAAACGCACTGAGATCATCAACATCCGCCGGCTGAAACAGCCAGTCCGCAGGTCCACCAACACGGAGCCATGTAAGGGTAGACAGGTCTTTTTGCGCAGTCAGCGTGCCGCGCACGGGGGGCAAATCGTAACTCATGGCGCTGGAATGGCCTCAAGGTGCCAAGCCGTCAAGTGGCGTTGCCCCCACATCCGCTACAAAGAGATGATCGCCCCAGTGAACAGCCCCGATGCCAAGGGGCCCGCAATCAAGTAGACGCCCAGAAAACCAATCGTCGCGCCGTCAGGCAATGGTGCCAAAGCCGCCGCAACGATCACAAGCGTGAGGCCAAGGATCAGACCTGCAAGAGGGCGCAGCATCAATCGCCGCCCCAACATGAAGCCGCCGACTGCTCCGATCCCAAATGCGCAGGGCGCCAGCAGGATCATTGCGTGACGCGCCCTTTGATCCAACGGCTGAGGTAGATCACCGGCCAACGCAGCACACTCATGCCCGCCGCCAGTACCAACAGACCAAGCCACGGCCCGTGTTGCCACGTCACATAGCCCACGATCGGAATGCCTACGGCAATCAGCCCATAGGCATTTTTCCAGTGGTTATCTTTGCTGGGGAACATCGCCATCACGTTGGCAATCAATGCCCAAAGGCAGGCAAGAATAAGAGACAGGCTCATCGACGCTCCTTACAATGTTATTTCAGTGGGGTGCGGATACAGGCGCAATCGAAAGGCAGGCCAGCCCACAAAGGCCCGAAACACTCATCCCATCCGGCGCGTCTGCGCGCGCTTCATCACATGTGCCGCACCAATCCCCGAAAGCCCCATGATCGACAGATAGAGGATGCCAAGCCCCAAAGTCACATTGGCTGCAAATGCCGTCGCTTCGGCGTTCAGGCGCGTTGCCTCCACGCTCCATTGGTAGCCAAGAAAGTTCGCAGAGACCCAAAACAGTCCTGCAATGCGCGTATTGATCCAAGCGACCCCAAATGCCAGCGACACCGCAAGCAGACCCAGACAAATGGCCGTCATCATCACGCCGCCCCCTTTTGCAACCGCCCGGGCAGGGCGTTTGCCCATGTGCTGATGGTCCCTGCCCCAAGGCAGACAACCATGTCACCGGGCCGCGTCTGTTCGCGTACAAGCCGTTCCAGATCGTCCTCGTCGACAACGGCACGCGCATGGCGGTGGCCATGGCGGATCAGGCCCGCAACCAGATCATCGCGGCTGGCCCCCTCGATCGGGTCCTCGCCAGCGGCAAATATATTGGTAATCCCGACCACATCTGCATCGTTAAAGCAGGCGCAGAAATCGTCAAAATGATGGTGCAGCCGTGTAAAGCGGTGCGGTTGGTGCACGGCAATAACGCGCCCTTCCGTCGCTTGACGTGCCGCCTTGAGGACAGCGGCAATTTCAACCGGGTGGTGCCCATAATCGTCAATGATCGTCACGCCATCAATTTCAGCAACACGCGTAAAGCGGCGGTTAACGCCGCCGAAATTGGCCAGCGCAGTGCGAATTTGATCCGCCTTCATGCCCAAATGGCGCGCCACCGCGATGGCGGACAGCGCGTTGGATACGTTGTGATCGCCCGGCATTGGCAGCGAACAACCTTCGATCACCATGTCCTCGGATTGCAGGGCCACATCGAAATGGGCCACGCCCGATTTATACGTGAGGTTTATGGCCCGCACATCGGCTTGTGCATTGAATCCATAGGTGGTCACACGGCGATCCGTGATCTTGCCCACAAGCGCCTGCACGTCCGGATCATCAGTGCAGCACACGGCCAGCCCGTAAAAGGGAATGTTGGACACAAAGTCATAAAAGCCCTGATGCAGCGCCTCTTCGGTGCCCCAATGCTCCATATGTTCAGGGTCGATATTGGTCACAATCGCGATGGTCGCAGGAAGGCGGTTAAAGGTGCCATCAGACTCGTCGGCCTCGACCACCATCCACTCGCCTTCGCCTTTGCGCGCGTTACTGCCATAGGCGTGGATGATGCCGCCATTCACGACCGTAGGGTCAAAATTGCCCTCGTCCAACAGGGCGGCAACCATTGTGGTCGTCGTCGTTTTACCATGGGTGCCTGCAATCGCGATATTGGACTTCAGGCGCATCAATTCAGCCAGCATTTCGGCGCGGCGCACGATGGGCAGACCACGCGCGCGGGCCGCGTCCAACTCGGCGTTGCCCGGTTTGATGGCCGATGAAATCACAACCACTTGCGCGTCATCAATATTGCTGGCCTGTTGGCCCACAAAGATGCGCGCGCCCAGTTCTGCCAGACGATCGGTGATCTTGCTGGCCTTCAGGTCCGATCCCTGCACCACATAGCCATGGTTCAGCAGCACTTCGGCAATGCCCGACATCCCGATCCCACCGATTCCGACGAAGTGAATGGGGCCTACGTCTCCGGGCAGTTTTGTGACGGCGTTCATGGCGTCCCTTTCTGTGCGAGGGTTTCTACGAGGCTGACGAGGTTTTCCGTTGCATCAGGCTTGCCTGCGGCAAAGGCCGCGCGCGACATCTGGCCGGCCCCTTTCGGATTGTCGAACACATTGGCGATTTGCTCGGCAACGGTTTCGACTGTCAGCTTGCTTTCAGGAATGAGGATGGCGGCCCCTGCATCGACCAAACCGCGCGCATTCGCAGTCTGGTGATCCCCCGTTGCGGCGGCGTAGGGGATTAAAATGGACGGGCGGCCAATGACAGAGATATCGGCAACAGACGACGCCCCGGCGCGGGAAATGATCAACTGTGCCTCGCTGATGCGGCGCGGGACGTCGTTGAAAAATGGTTGAACATCCGCTGTGATGCCGTGTTCGACGTAAAACGCGCGCACGCGCTCTTCGTCTTCGCCGCGGGCTTGGTGGCTGACTCGCAGGTGTTGCAGACGTTCCATGGGCAGACTGGCAATCGCGGGGGGGATTACGTCGCTTAGGATGCGCGCGCCCTGACTGCCGCCGATCACCAGAATTTCCATCGGATAATCGCCAGGCGGGATATAGGCCGCATTTGCGCGGTCCAACACCGTACCGCGCACAGGGTTGCCGACATGCAGGCCCTCGATCCCTTCGGGCAGATCGGTGGGCCACGTGCCGCAGGCGACCGCGTCCACACGTTTGGTCAACATGCGGTTCACCTTGCCCAGCACACCGTTTTGTTCGTGGATCATGCGCGGCAGGCGCAGCACGGTGGCCGCGGCCATGGCTGGAATGGTCGGATACCCGCCAAAGCCGACAACAACGGCGGGGCGGTCGCGCATCATCTTGAGGGTGGCGCTGATGATCCCACTTGCGATCCGGAATGGCACGGCCGCCTTGGCCAGCACACCGCCGCGCGCAAAGGTGGCTGAGGATATTTGTTCAATCTGCGTGGTATGGGGAAAGCCACCGGTGTAGCGCGCGCCGCGCGCGTCCGTGCTCAGCTTGACGCGCCAGCCGCGTGCCAGCATCGCCTCGGCCAGGGCCTGTGCCGGGAACATGTGCCCGCCCGTCCCGCCCGCCGCGATCAAGAGCAGGGGTTGCGTCATCGCCGTATCCGCCCCAGCAAATCCGATATCTCGCCCTGTGGCCGTGTCCGGGTGAACGCCAGCAACATGCCCACCGCAATGCCGGACGCGATCACGGACGATCCACCATAACTCACAAAGGGCAGCGTCATTCCCTTGGCTGGCAGCAACCGCACCGCAACGCCCATGTTGATCATCGCCTGCACGCCAAACACGCAGGCCAGCCCGGTCCCCGCGAGCCGAATGAATGGATCACGTTCGCGCAGCAACCGCATCAGCGAGCGCACGACAATGCTGGTATAAAGCGCGATAATGCACAAAACGAGGATCAGGCCGTATTCCTCGGCGGCGACCGCGATGATGAAATCTGTGTGCGCATCAGGCAGCGACCATTTCACTTGACCCTCACCAACGCCGACGCCGAATAACCCACCCTCTTGGATCGCATTTGTGGCATAGCCAAGCTGCGTGCGCGGGTCGACATCCGGGCTAAGAAAGCCGTCAATACGGCGCGCAAAGTGTTCAGAGTTGGAATAGGCAATCGTGCCGCCAAAAACAACAAGCCCTGCCATGCCCACCAGCAGCAGCATCGAAGCACTGGCCACGAAATACATGACCCCCCACCCAAACAGCACCAGCGCGGCCTGTCCAAAATCAGGCTGCAACACCAGCATCAAGACAATCGAGATGCACAGCGCGAAAGACCACACTTTGCCCGGCGGGCCGTTGATGTCCTGGCTTGCGGCCATCATCCATGCGGCGGCCACCACAAAGCCGGGTTTCAGAAATTCAGACGGTTGAAAGGACGCAAAGCCAAAACTGTACCAACGCACAGCACCCTTGCCGAAATCCGTCCCGAACACGGGCAGCAGCGCCAGTGCGACGAACGCAGCAAGGAACCCAAGGACCGCAAGGCGGCGCACCACCAGCGGTGACATCATTGACGTCAGGATCATCGCCAACAGCGCAACCACGCCGAACACAGCCTGTCGGGTCACATAATGAAAGGGTGGAAATCCGTTCTTGGCCGCCAACGGCACAGATGCCGCCAACCCAAGCAAAAGCCCGATCGCAAACAGGATCAAAACGCAACTCAGCGACCATTTGTCGATGGTGCGCCACCACTTGGGAAGTATCGGTTCGCCATCCCGCACCGGGACCGCACCATAGACCATTTCTGTCATGATCTGCCGCCTTATTGCCTATTACCGCCTCGATGCCTCCGGTTTCTCCGAAGTGCTTGGGCCAAAGTATAGCGGGAAAAACAGGCGCGGGCTAGCCCTTGATGGCCATAGTGCACTAGGGTCAGGCAGGTTTATGCGCAGCGCGGATCGGGGGGCTGGTCCGTGAGTTACCGGTGCCTAATGCAGATGTGCCTAAGGGTCTGCATGCGCCCCGATTGCGCAGCACACGGTCGCCCCCTTGACCCTGTGCATGCATTCCTGCATCCGAAGCGACATGGAATACGACACACTTGTTATCGGGGCCGGTGCGGCTGGCATGATGTGCGCCGCCCATGCGGGAGGCCGTGTGCTGGTGGTCGATCACGCGCGTACGCCGGGCGAAAAAATCCGCATCTCGGGCGGTGGACGGTGCAATTTCACCAACATGTACTGCGACGCCCATGCCTTTATCAGTGAAAACCCGCATTTCGCGAAATCGGCATTGGCGCGCTACACGCAATGGGATTTCATCGCACTTGTCGATCAGCACGGCATTCCTTGGCATGAGAAAACGCTGGGCCAGCTGTTCTGCGACACCTCGGCCAAGGATATCGTGGCGATGCTGCGCACTTGCATGCAAAATGCAGGTGTCGATCTGCATTTGCAAACTGAGATCAGCCACTTTGCAAAGTCACCAGACGGGTTCAAAGCGACTCTGACCCGTGATGGAAAAATCCAACATATCACTGCCAAAACGGCTGTGATCGCAACAGGCGGCAAATCGATTCCGAAAATGGGGGCAACCGGATTTGCATACGACGTCGCGCGCCAGTTTGGGCACCGGGTAACCGACATCGAAGCAGCACTTGTGCCGTTCACCTTTCCTGATGGACGCTTTGCCGCGATTTCCGGCGTGGCGTGTCCGGCGCGCGTGGCCGCCGATGGTCCGGCCTTTGACGAAGCGCTGTTGTTCACGCATCGCGGCCTGTCGGGGCCTGCAGTCCTGCAAGCATCCAGCTATTGGGACGCAGGGACCGCGATCACCGTGAACCTCAGCCCTGAAACGGACCTCGCGACACTCTTGCGCGAAAAACGCCAAAGCGACGGCAAGAAAGCGCTGACAACTGAACTGGCGCGCCATCTGCCCGCGCGGCTGGTCGACCACCTGAGCGCTGAATTCGATTTCAGCGGACGGCTTGGCGATCTGTCCGATGCGCGGATTGATACTCTCGCGGCGGGGCTCAGCACCTGGCAACTCATCCCCGGCGGCACCGAAGGGTACCGCACCGCCGAAGTGACACGTGGTGGCGTGGACACCGCCACACTCAGCTCCAAAACGATGCAGTCCAAAACCACGCCCAACCTCTATTTCATTGGCGAAGCCGTGGATGTGACCGGATGGCTGGGCGGTTACAATTTTCAATGGGCCTGGGCGTCTGCGATGGCGGCAGCACGCGCGATCAAGGGCTGATATCTGTCGACGAGAGGTGCCAGTGGCGCGGCCAATAATGTCATGCGCCCGTCTGGGCGCACCTTGGGATTACAACCGCTTGATCACCTCAGCGGCAAAATCATCGCCGCGCCGCTCGAAGCTGTCGTATTGATCAAAACTGGCCGCTGCAGGGGCCAACAAGACCACGTCACCCGGCTCTGCGTCTTCCATTGCGGCGGCAACAGCCTCGGCCATTGTCCCGCAGACATGCGCCTCGGCGCTGAGTTGCATGGCGAACTGCGCCGCCTCGCGCCCGATCACATAGGCCTTTTTCACCGCACCAGATGCGGCGTTCACAGCGTCAAGGCCGCCCTCTTTTTGCAGCCCCCCGCAGATCCAGCGGATGTTCTTGAAGGCGGCCAGCGCCTTGGCCGCGCTGTCGACATTGGTGGCCTTGCTATCATTGACGTAACGCACACCATTCGCTTCGGCGATGGTCTGGCTGCGATGCAGCAAGCCGGAAAAGGTGCGAAACGCGGCTTCGATCACTTTCGGTGGAATGTTGACGGCACGCGCTGCGGCATAAGCCGCACAGGCGTTTTGATGATTATGCGCCCCCGGCAGTCCGGTCATGTCACGCAGGTCAATTGAGGCCACCTGACGCCCCTTGCGCAGCTCCGACAGGAACCCTTTGCGTACAAAGACGCACCAGCCCGGACCACCCAGTTTTGTTTCGGCAGAAATCCGGATCACCCGATCATCACCGGGGCCCTCGCTGAGCTGGTTGGCGAGATACCGGCCCTCGATCTCGTCCACGCCGATGATGGCGCGATCTGGGCCACCTTCGGCAAACAGCCGCCGCTTGGCTGCGAAATAACCGCCCATGCCCGCATGCCGGTCAAGATGATCAGGGGTCAGATTGGTGAATACAGCCACATCCGGCGTCAGGCTGCGGGCCAGATCGGTTTGATAGCTGGACAGCTCCAGCACAATCACTTCGCCGTCATGCGGTTCATCAATGTCCAGCACCCCACGCCCGATGTTGCCTGCAAGCTGGCTGGGGCGGTTAGCCGTTTCCATGATATGATGCAGCAACGCAGAGGTGGTGGATTTGCCATTTGATCCAGTGACAGCAATCACGCGCGGTGCTGTTTCGAAATTGTCCCATGCGGGCGTTGCAAAAGACTGAAAGAACAGCCCGATGTCATTGTCCACCGGCACACCCGCCGCAAAGGCTGCGGCCACCACCGGGTTTGGTACAGGATAAAGGTGTGGGATCCCCGGCGACACGATCAGCCGAGCGATGGCGTCAAATGCGCCCTGTTTTTTCAAGTCTTGGCAAGTGAACCCTTCGGCTTCTGCACGCGCGCGCGCATCTGCGTTGTCGTCCCAGCAGATGGGTATCGCCCCACCCGCCGCCAGTGCCCGCGCCGCCGACAGGCCAGAGCGCCCAAGGCCCAGAACAGCGATTTGGGCACCGGAAAGTCCCCGCACCGGGATCATATCCCAGCCCCTGAAACAGTCCGCGGAATGGGGGCCAGCCCCCAGACCCCCGTGGTATTTTTGGTCAAAAGATACACAGAGCCGCGCATGTTCATCGCACCTTAAGCGTGGCAAGACCGATCATTGCCAGGATCAACGCGATGATCCAGAACCGGATGACGATCTGCGGTTCGGCCCAGCCCTTTTTTTCATAGTGGTGATGAATGGGGGCCATCAGGAACACCCGTTTGCCTGTTTTTTTGAAGTAGAGCACTTGGATCATCACGCTCAGCGCTTCGACCACGAAGATGCCGCCGACGATGGCAAAAACAATCTCGTGTTTGGACGCCACAGCAATGGCCCCGAGTGCCCCGCCCAGCGCCAGCGATCCGGTATCGCCCATGAACACGGCCGCAGGTGGCGCGTTGTACCACAAGAACCCCAGCCCGCCGCCGATGATCCCCATGGTAAACACCAGCAACTCGCCTGTGCCCGGCACATAATGCAGCCCGAGATCTTCGGTAAAGTCGACGCGGCCGACGAAATAGGCAATCACGCCCAAGGTCGCAGCGGCGATCATCACAGGCATGATCGCCAGCCCATCCAGCCCATCGGTCAGGTTGACCGCATTGGCCGATCCCACGATTACGATGATCGAAAACGGGATGAACAAGACACCAAGGTTGATCAGCACGTCCTTGAACACAGGCACAGCCAGTTGGTTCTGCAATCCCTCGGGGTGGGCAATGGCCGCAAAATAGGCCGCTATGGCTGCAATCACAAAGCCCAACAGCAACCGCACCCGCCCCGGCACGCCAGCTGTGTTTTGCTTGGACACTTTGGCATAGTCATCGGCAAATCCGATCAGTCCAAAGGCAAGCGTCACGCCCAGCACAATCCATACAAACGGGTTATCGAGCCGCGCCCACAGCAGCGTCGACGTCACCAGCGCCCCCACGATCAACAGGCCGCCCATTGTGGGCGTACCCGCTTTTGCAAAGTGCCCTTCGGGGCCGTCATCGCGGATGGGCTGCCCTTTGCCCTGCCGTTTGCGCAGAACTGCGATCAGGGGTTGTCCGAACATGAACCCAAAGATCAACGCAGTCATGAATGCGCCGCCTGCCCGAAAGGTAATGTAGCGAAACAGGTTAAAGAAATCGCCCCCGTCCGAAAGTGCCGTCAACCAATAGAGCATAGGTGCTTGTCCTTACGCATTATCTTGTGGGTGTGCGCCCGTAATCACCGGATGGCCCATTTTGCGGATGGCGTCAACGATCACGCTCAGCTTCATGCTGAGGGATCCCTTGACCAGCACCACGTCGCCACTGTCCAGACGCCGCGCCACCTGGGCTTGCATTTCGTCGGCGGTGTGCGTCCACATCCCCTGTTTTTCCGCAGGCAGGCGCGCGTACAGGGTCTGCATCAGCGGGCCAATGCAGTGCACCGTATCGATTGCCGCCAGCGCCTCCAGATCGGCAAGGTCACCGTGCAGGTCTGCCCCTGTGGGCCCCAGTTCTTTCATATCCCCGACAAAGGCGATGCGCCGCCCCTTGCTGACGCGCCCGATGTCATTGGTCACCTCTGCGGCGGCCAGAACAGCCAAGGCAGCGCTCATCGACGTGGGGTTTGCGTTATAGCTGTCGTCGATCAATTCCAGCGTCATATGCGTTTCAACGGGATCAAGGTGGATCACCTCGCGCGCGCCGCGTCCCTGATAGGGCGACCACCGCCCCAGTGATTGCGCCGCCAGCGCCAGATCCGCACCCAATGCCTCAGCCGCGGCCAGCGCACCGAGTCCGTTCATCGCATAGTGGTGGCCCACCGCCCCGATTTTGAACAACAGCGGTGCGTCATGTGCCGTTGCCTTGACCACTGTTACATCCCGCCCCAGATCTGCCGATTGCAAAACGAAGTCGAACCCGCGCTCCCCAAAGCCGATATCACGGCGTTTCATGTCATGTGCCTTGGCTTGCAGGATCGCGGCGGTGGAACAGTCGTTGTTCAGCACCGCGGCCCCCCCGTATTCCAACCCTTCGAGGATCGACGCCTTTTCCACTGCGATCCCTTCGATATTTTCAAAGGCCTCAAGGTGGGCCGCTGCCACAGTCGTGATCATTGCGACATGCGGTCGTGCGAGCCTGGCCAGCGGGGCGATTTCGCCAGGGTGGTTCATGCCGATTTCGATCACTGCATATTCGGTATCCGCAGGCATCCGGGCGAGCGTCAGCGGCACGCCCCAGTGGTTGTTGTAACTGGCCACAGAGGCATGGGTGCGTCCCTGATCGCCCAGCATCGCGCGCAACATTTCCTTGGTCGAGGTTTTGCCAACCGATCCTGTGATCGCCACCACGCGCGCATCGGTGCGTGCGCGCGCCGCGACCCCAAGATCCTCGAGCCCCTTGAGCACATCAGGCACGACCAGCAGTGGCGCATCCGGGGCCACGCCGTCTGGTATGTGCGCCACGAGGGCGGCAGATGCCCCGTTTTCCAGCGCTTGCGCAACAAAGTCATGCCCATCCCGCGCAGCCTCCAATGCGACGAACAAATCGCCCGGTTCCAACGTGCGCGTGTCGATGGACACGCCGGTGGCGGTCCAGTCAGTGGTGGCGATGCCCCCGGTGGCGGCAGCAGCCTCTGCAGCGGTCCAAAGCGTCATGTCAGTTTTCCTTCGAGGGCGGCGACAGCCACACTGGCCTGTTCCACATCGTCAAAGGGCAGAATGTCGTCACCGACGATTTGCCCGGTTTCATGCCCCTTGCCCGCGATCAGGAGCGCGTCGCCGGGGCCAAGCGCATCAACAGCGCGCAATATCGCCTCGGCACGGTCGGCGACGTTGTAGGCGTCCGGGCATCCTTTGATCACGGCGGCGCGGATCAGGGCGGGATCTTCGGAGCGGGGATTGTCGTCCGTCACGTACACCACATCTGCATTCTGTGCCGCGGCTTGGCCCATCAATGGGCGTTTGCCCGCGTCACGATCCCCACCTGCGCCGATGACAGCGACCAATTTGCCCATCACATGCGGGCGCATGGCCGACAGGGCCGTGGCAACGGCATCCGGTGTGTGGGCGTAATCCACAAACACCGTTGCGCCATTTTCCCGCGTTGCGGCCAGCTGCATGCGCCCGCGAACAGTCCCCAGATGCGGAAGCGTTTCAAACACGCGCGCCGGATCAGCGCCACAGGCGATCACCAGCCCGCAGGCCAGCATGACGTTATCCGCCTGAAACCCGCCGATCAGCGGCAAACGCGCGGTATAGGCGCAACCCGCATATTCAAACCGCACGTCCTGACCTGTGCTGTCAAACCGTTGCGCTGACAGGCGCAGATCGCAGCCATCTCGGCCCACACTCAGCACGGTCTGTCCGCGCGCGCGGGCAATTGCGGCCATATCAACGCCGCGCGGGTCGTCCATGTTGATAACGGCAATCCCGTCTTCGGGCAGCACGCGTGCGAACAGGCCTGCCTTGGCGTCGAAATACGCCTCGAACGTGTGGTGATAGTCCAGATGATCCTGTGTGAAATTCGTAAACCCGGCCGCCTTCAACATCACGCCGTCCAGACGGCGCTGGTCCAACCCGTGCGAAGATGCCTCCATCGCGGCGTGGGTGATGCCCGCCGCGCGGGCCTGCGCCAGTGTGCGGTGCAACGTGATGGGTTCGGGTGTCGTGTGGGCCAGCGGCGCGGACCATGCGCCTTCGACGCCTGTGGTCCCCAAGTTGACAGCGGGCACTTCCATCTCGATCCAGATCTGGCGCACGAATGTCGACACAGAAGTTTTGCCGTTCGTGCCGGTGACGGCCACCATCGTATCGGGTTGCCCGCCGAACCACAGCGCGCAGGTCCGGCTCAGGACGGCACGCGGATCATCGGTCAGCACAACGGCGATCCCGTCCAGATGCGCGGCTGCGATCTCTGCCCCGGCGCGATCTGTCAGGACGGCCACGGCCCCCATGCGGACGGCATATTGAATGAATTCAGCCCCATGCATCCGGCTGCCAGGCATGGCGGCGAACAAAAAACCATCCTTGACCATGCGGCTGTCGACCGCGATGCCTGTGATGTCGGGGTTGGCTCCGCCCCGGGCGGTCAGGCCCAGCGATGAAAGTGGTCGTGACTGCGCGCCCATGGATCGGCCTTTTGGCTCAGTTGCTGTTGGTCAGCGTTATATCAGCCAAAGACGCCGGTTCAACGGTCGGACGCAACCCCAAGAGCGGCGCAATGCGCCCGATCATTTCTGCGGCGACCGGAACGGCTGTCCAGCCGGCGGTGCGGCGGGGTTCGTCACCTGAGGTTTCGATGGGTTCATCCAGCGTGACGATCAGAACGTACTGGGGATCATGGGCCGGAAATATGGTGGCAAAGGTCGCGATGACCTTGTCGTCATAATACCCGCCGTTCGACTTTGGTTTATCCGCCGTGCCCGTCTTGCCCCCCACCGCATAACCGGGGACTTCGCCCATGCTGGCGGTGCCCTTGGTCACCACCGCGCGCAGCATACCGCGCGCCGCGTGTGCAGAATCCGCGCCCATCACCCGCACACCATGGCGGGGTCCGTTTTGCTTGATGATGGTCGGTGCAACGGCATAACCGCCGTTTGCAATCGCAGCGTAGCCTGCGGCCAGATGCATCGGGGAGGTGGACAGACCGTGACCATAGCTGACCGTAACTGCACTCAGCTCGGTCCAGCGTTTGGGCAACAGCGGCTTGCCGTTGGCCGCTTCGATGATCTCGAATGGCGTCGCCTCAAAAAAGCCGAGGCTTTTCAGAAAGTCCTGCTGGCGTTGCACCCCGATTTGCAGCGCCAAACGTCCTGTGCCCCGGTTAGAGGATTTTACAATGATGTCCGATACCGTCAGCTTGCCATAGTTCTTGTTGCGGAATTCCCCGATGGGAAAGCCGCCCACGCGCATCGGCCCCTGGGTGTCGATGACAGTCGAGGCGGTGACCAGGCCAAGATCGACGGCCTGCGCCGCAGTAAAGATTTTGAACGTCGACCCCAGTTCGTAGACCCCCTGCACAGACCGATTGAACAGCGGGCTGTCGGACTGATCGCCCTTGGTCGCGGGTCGCGGGCGGTTGTTTGGGTCAAAGTCGGGCAGCGAGACGACCGAAATAATCTCGCCTGTATGGACATCCATCAAGACGGATGTTGCCCCCTTGGCATTCATGATTTTCATACCGCCAAACAAAACGCGTTCGGCGGCGGCCTGCACCGTCAGGTCCAGCGACAGTTCCAGCGGGCGCTGCCCGTTTGCAGGATCGCGCAGATAGTCATCAAAGTACTTTTCGACACCTGCGACGCCGATCACTTCGGCTGCGTGCACGCCCTCTTTACCAAAGGACGCCCCACCCATCACATGCGCAGCCAACGACCCGTTGGGATACAAGCGCATCTCACGCGGGCCAAACAGCAGGCCCGGATCGCCGATTTCATGCACAGCCTGCATCTGTTCCGGGCTGATCGTCTTTTTGATCCACAGGAACTTTCTCTTGCCGGTAAAGTCTTCGATCAGCTTTTTTTCTTCCAGCTCGGGGAAAATGCCGGCAAGACCGCGTGCGGCCCCAACCGGATCGACCATTTGGGGTGGCTGCGCATAAAGCGAATGTGTTTCAAAGTTGGTTGCCAGCAGACGCCCCTTGCGATCGACGATATCCGCGCGCGCCGCGGAGATCGCCGAACCTTGGGCGCTGGCACGCGGCTCTACTGGATCGGATGTGGCCAGCATACCCATCCGCACACCCACCACCATGAACGCGCAGAAAAAGAAAACGCCGAGCACCAACAACCGCCCCTCGGCCCGTTGGCGGGCCATATCGCGCATTTCTTCGTGGCGGGCGGCGCGGTTTTCGCGTTCGATCTCTTCGGGGCTTTGACCTGCGGCGCGGGCGGGCAGAATACGAGCCAAGGGGCGCAAGGGCACGCGGATCATGGGTATTCCTCTGCTTCTTCGGCGCTCAGTGTGCCGGACACTTCAACACTATTGGTGATGTCGAGGAGCGGCGGTTTGGGATAGCCGACTTCGTCAACGCGCCCAAACTGGGTAGACCGGAACGGCAACAGACCTAGGCGGTCAAAGTTGATATCGGCCAGATCGCGCAAACGATCCGGGCGGTTCAGATAAGCCCATTCAGCCTTAAGCACCGACAGGCGGGAATGCGCGGCGCGGATGTCGCGGTGCAGCTGGTCGGTTTTAGACAGCGACTCCTGCGTTGCGTAATTTTCACGGTAGGCCCAAAAGGCCAGCCCGATCACAGCCAGCGTGGTCAACACATAAAGAATACTGCGCATCATGTGCCCCCTTTGATCTGCGGCATTCCGATGGATTTGGCATCAATTGCACCTGCGGGCGCATCAGTGCGCACCGCAACGCGCAATTTGGCAGAGCGGCTGCGCGGGTTCACGGCCAATTCATCTGCATCCGGGCCAATGGCCTTGCGGCTTTTCAATGTGAATTGCGCCGCAGCCTGAACAGTTTCAGGAGCATATCGGTTGGCATTGGCAGCCCGCCCACCGCGCGCTGTCAGAAACCGTTTGACCATTCTGTCCTCGACCGAATGGAAGGTCACAACGGCCAGTTTGCCGCCGGGTTTCAACGCGCGTTCGGCCGCCATGAGCCCTTCGTAGAGTTCGCCATATTCGTTGTTCACGGCAATGCGCAGCGCCTGAAAGCTGCGTGTGGCGGGATGGGATTGGCCCGGTTTGGGGCGCGGCAGGCATTTTTCGACGATCCCCGCCAGTTCCAAAGTAGAAGTAATCGGGCGCGCCATAACGATGGCGCGGGCAATGCGACGGCTGGCGCGTTCTTCACCGTATTGGAACAGAATGTTGGCCAGATCGGTTTCATCCGCAGTGTTCACCAACTCGGCGGCCGTCGGGCCATCCTGGCTCATCCGCATATCGAGTGGTCCATCACGCATGAACGAAAAACCACGCTCTGCACGATCGAGTTGCATGGAACTGACCCCAAGGTCCAAAACGACGCCATCAAGGTCTTGGGCATAGGTATCAAGTTTGGAAAAAACGCCCTGCTGCATCACCAGACGATCACCGTATGCCTCAGCCCAGTCCCGCGCCATCTCAAAGGCGAGCGGGTCGCGATCAACCGCAATCACAGTTTGTGCGCCCCCATCGAGCAATGCGCGCGTGTAACCGCCTGCACCAAACGTCCCGTCCAGCCACACGCCCTCGATAGGGGCGCAATGCGACAGGATCGCGTCGATCAGAACTGGTATATGTGGCCCGCCAGACATTCCCCTATGCGTCCGTTCCTGCCAACATCCTATTCCAGGTCCCCGTCCAAATAGACCGACGGGTCAAGGTTCGGGTCGAACCCAACGTCATCCAGGGCCGCGATGCTGGCGTCATAGGCCTCTGGTTTCCAGATTTCGAACGTATCCCCCGAGGAAACGAACCGCGCCATGCCATCAAGATCGATCTTGTCACGCAGTTTGGCCGGCAAAACGATGCGGCCTGTTTCGTCCACAACCGTTTCGATGGATTGCGCGCTATAAAGGCGTTCCATCGCTTTTCGCTTGGCCGAGCCACGCGGGTGTTTAGAGATTTTTTCGTCCACCTCGTCCATGGCTTCGATTGTGAAACCTTCGAGGTAGGTGCGTGTGTCGCTGCCATAAACAAGGATGATGCGGGGCGCGAGGCCGTCCGTCCAATCAGGATCGCAAGATTCGATCACACGGCGAAAAGAGGCAGGGATAGACACCCTGCCCTTTGCGTCCACCTTGTGGTCGCTTTCGCCTCTGAACCTGCGTGCCACTGTTTTGGCCCGTCCCTTGAATGTGCGCGATGCCGCGCCTTACAAAATGCCTTGCGCCTCCGCGCTCAATTCCGATCCCCAGTGTTTTGAAATGGAAACGGCGGGTTGATCTGCTGCCACTGATCAACCCGCCGTCCATGTCCCGGCTTGCGGGATGTCCAGCTGCGCGCGCCACCTGGGGGGATGTCTGCTCGCTCACCCGCCGGATCTCTTGGTCTGATGAAAGCGAGGTGCCTGTATGAAACCTGCTAGAGTTTATCGTTGCTTGGGGTCGTTTGGTGCCCCGGTCTCGTTCTCATCCGATGCATAAGGGATTGCATGGGAATTGATGGGAAACAACAGTTTTTTATGGGAGACGCCTACTAAAGCTTGTAAATCAGGACCTTAGAAAACAAGATATAGCACCATGAAACGGCAGGAAATCGGCTTATCCTGTAGGTCAGGCAATATTTTTAACTAGATGTGGTGTCTTATCTACATCCTACAGCATTGCCCATAAAATCCCAAAAAATATGGTACTGATTTGAGCATTGGATAGATGTTTATCCTTTGTTCCCACACAGAATGCAGAAATTATCCTGTGAAACACGGAAATGATTCGTAAATTGGATGAAAATGGCGCTGGCTCCCACGTATTCCCATACGCTGATCCATGCGCCGGGACGACCTAAGCCATCGCAGATCATCACTGTTTGCATGAAAATGCCTGCGGCGGGGCGCAAGGCACAGCCCGACGTGCCGCAGCCCGCCGGGCGTCGGTTGCTAGGCCATACCGCCTTTGATCAACCCATCGGCAATGCGTGCATAGGCATGCGCCATCGGTCCATCGCCTGCAGCAATGGGAGTTCCCCCATCACCCGCCAACCGCGTTTCCAGATCAATCGGCAACGCCCCAAGCAGGGGCACGCCCATCTTTTCCGCCTCGGACGCCACACCGCCCTGACCGAATATCTGATGTTCAGACCCGCAATCCGGGCAGACGAACATCGACATGTTTTCGATCAAGCCCAGAATGGGCGTCTTGAGAGTGGCAAACATATCCAGCGCCTTACGCGCATCAATCAGCGCGACGTCCTGCGGTGTCGACACCACAATCGCACCGGTCAATTCGGATTTGGTACACAAGGTCAACTGCACGTCACCCGTTCCCGGCGGAAGATCGACCAGCAAAACATCCAGTTCACCCCACTCCACCTGCCCCAGCATCTGTTGCAGCGCACCCATCAACATTGGGCCGCGCCAAACGACGGCTTTGCCTTCTTCCATCATGAAGCCGATCGACATCAGAGTGACGCCGTGGGCCTTGAGCGGAATGATCGTCTTTCCATCAGGCGATGCCGGGCGCTTGTTGATGCCCATCATACGGGGCTGGCTCGGACCATATATATCAGCATCCAGCAAACCGACCTTGCGACCGGCCCGCGCCAGGGCAACAGCCAGGTTGGAGGACACAGTTGATTTGCCAACCCCGCCCTTGCCCGAACCGATAGCAAGAATGCGCTGCACGCCTGCGGGCCGCGTTGGCCCCTCTTGTGGTTTTGGATGGCCCCCAATCTTGAGGCTGGGCGGTGCCGCAGGTTTTGGCGCGGGGCCGTGGGCCGTCAAGGCGACGCGCACCTGATCCACACCCGCCAAGCCGCGCACTGCCGCTTCGGCCGCGACTCGCACCGGTTCCATCCGCGCAGCCAGTTCAGGTGTCGGAGCCTCGATGATGAATTGCACGGTTGTGCCCTGAATTTGCACTGCACGAATCAAATCGCGACTGGTCAGGTCGCCACCATCCGGCATCGCGATGCGGGCCAGTGCGTTCAGGATTTCTTCTTTTGTTATCGACATGGCGCGTTTCTCCGCTCGGGTGATGCATTAACTGGCAGATTTTTGCCCGAGAGCAAGGGGGTCAGCCACGATCCATAAAAAGCGCCAATTTCCTAAGCGTGTTGCCTGCAATTTCAACCGCTACCCTATGCAATTGCTGCATAGCGGCATTGCCACGGCAAGCTATTGTGCATCTGCAGCATTTGATTATGTTTGGGCTAACGGAAACGAGCACAAGGCAAAGAAAATGGCCTATTACAACGAAGTAGCACATCGCAGCGATCTGGTCGAACGAACACTGGCCGCGCTTGCACAGTTTTTTGAAACAGCCGCAGAGCGTCACGCGACGCGACGCGTATACAAAACCACGCTGGTGGAACTGAACGAATTGTCCAACCGCGAACTGGCGGATCTGGGCATGCACCGTTCGGAACTCAAGCGGGTTGCATGGGAATCTGCTTACGGGGCGAAAGCTCTCTGAGCACAACGGATCAGGTGTTCCTCTCCTCCTCCCTGGGGCATCTGAAATTAGCGGCGGCTCCTACCTCCTCCCAGGAGTCGTCGCACCTTTTTATTCCGCGCCTTTCGAGGCGCACCGAAACACCGCAGCACGTGCTGCACAATTGGAAACCAGCATCGAAAGAGGCGTAACGAATACATCGCAAGCGGTCCTCCTCCTCCCTGACCGATCCGATGTTGTAAGAGCGGCGATCCCTACCTCCTCCCAGGGGTCGCCGCGCCTAAAACTCCGCGTATCATTGGGGCGCACCGCAACACATCAAGTGCCTGATCCTCCTCCTCCCTGATCGGGCACAAGATGAAGCAGAGACGGCGGCTCCTCCTCCCAAGGGTCGCCGTTTTTGCATTTCGATCACCAAAGTGATCGCAGTGGGCGGCCAGGAAGGGTTTTCAAAGAAAAGCCGTCAGCCATGCAGATGATCGAAACGGTACACCGGACCCGATCAAGCGGGGCCAGATGATGGGGCAAACCATAGTACGTACAGGTATTATCAGCACCCAGTTGCCCTGCGGATCAATGGTGTGGCTGACATATGAGATCGCGCCGTTTAAAACGGAATGTCGTCGCACCCTGAAATAAAGCGCGACACGACTTTTTTGATCCCAGCCTTTTCAAAGTCTATCTCAAGCTTGTCGCCTTCGATCCCGACCACAGCGCCATAGCCGAACTTTTGGTGAAACACGCGCTCGCCCATTGTGAAACTCGACACGGCCGTCATGTCGATGACCGTATTGCGGCTTTCCTTGGGTTGAGACATCGGGCGCGCGTTCGATCGCGATTGCAGCCGTTTCCAACCTGGTGAGTTATAGACATCCGCACTGGCCGCCGCTTTATGAAGATTTGATTCCATCGTCGGAGCCGCCGCACCATACCCGCCGCCATACAGGCCCGGTGGTGTCAGTACATCGACATGATCCTCGGGCAACTCGTCGATGAAACGGCTGGGCAGTGACGATTGCCATTGCCCAAACACACGGCGGTTGGCCGCAAAGGAAATGGTGCACACCTCTTCGGCGCGCGTGATGCCCACATAGGCAAGGCGGCGTTCTTCTTCCAAGCCCTTCAGGCCACTCTCATCCATGCTACGTTGTGACGGAAACAGCCCATCCTCCCAACCGGGCAAAAAGACCATGGGAAATTCCAGCCCCTTGGCGGCATGTAGAGTCATGATCGACACTTTGGCTCCGCCATCGTCTTGTTCATTGTCCATGATAAGCGACACGTGTTCCAGAAACCCTTGGAGGTTTTCAAACTGCTCGAGCGCCTTAACCAACTCCTTGAGGTTCTCAAGCCGCCCCGGTGCCTCGGGTGTTTTGTCGTTTTGCCAGTGGGTGGTGTAACCGGACTCGTCGAGGATCATTTCAGCCAGTTCAACATGGCTGATCGGGGGCGGGCCGTAGTCGCTGCGCAAGGGCGCGAGACCTTCGTCAATTACAGTATCGTCCTCGACCACCTCAATCCGAGGGCCACGCAATTTACTGTTCCAACGGGCAATGCCATCAACAAGCGCGCGCAATTCAGTTCCGCCCTTGCCCTTGATCAAGCCGGTGTCGATAGCGATCCGCGCCCCCTCGACCAATGAAACACCGTTCGAACGCGCCGCAACCTGAATGGTCTGCTGCGCTTTGTCGCCCAATCCGCGCTTGGGTGTGTTCACGATCCGCTCGAACGCCAGATCATCGTCGGGGCTGACCACAACGCGAAAGTACGCCATCGCATCGCGGATTTCCAAACGTTCATAGAACCGAGGCCCGCCAATCACGCGGTATGGCAAACCAATGGTCAAAAACCGATCCTCAAAGGCGCGCATCTGGTGTGAGGCGCGCACAAGGATCGCCATGTTATCCAGGCTCACAGGGTCCATGCCCCGCGTGCCGCGCTGGCCTGCTTCGATCTCGTCCCCGATCCAGCGCGCTTCTTCTTCGCCATCCCAATGGCCGATCAGGCGCACCTTTTCGCCATCGTCCTTGTCGGTCCACAACGTCTTGCCCAAACGGTTTTCGTTGCCGGCGATCACGCCGGACGCCGCCCCCAAGATATGCGGGGTCGAACGGTAGTTCTGCTCAAGCCGCACCACACGGCTGCCGGGAAAATCCTTTTCGAACCGCAGGATGTTGCCGACTTCAGCGCCGCGCCAGCCATAGATGGACTGATCGTCATCGCCCACGCAGCAGATGTTCTTGTGGGCTTGAGCCAACAGGCGCAGCCACAGGTATTGGGCGACGTTGGTATCCTGATATTCGTCCACAAGGATAAATTTGAACCAACGTTGGTACTGCGCCAGCACATCGGGGTGGTCCTGAAAAATGGTAACCATGTGCAGCAACAGGTCGCCGAAATCACAGGCGTTCAGCTCTTTCAGCCGCGTTTGATACTGCGCGTACAGCTCGACACCTTTGTGATTATAGGCTCCTGCATCTGCTGCCGGCACCTTGTCAGGCGTCAACGCGCGGTTTTTCCAACCGTCGATGATGTTGGCCAACTGGCGTGCGGGCCAGCGTTTGTCATCTATATTGGCGGCCCGGATCAGCTGTTTCATCAGACGGACCTGATCGTCCGTGTCCAGAATGGTGAAATTCGATTTCAAGCCCGCCAGTTCGGCATGCCGGCGCAGCAGTTTGACGCAAATGGAATGGAAGGTGCCCAACCACGGCACACCCTCGATCTGGCCACCCAGCAACGCACCCACACGATTTTTCATTTCGCGCGCGGCCTTGTTGGTAAAGGTCACCGCCAGAATTTCATTGGGGCGCGCGCGTCCAGTGTTCAGCAAATGCACGATTCGGGCCGTCAGCGCGCGCGTCTTGCCCGTCCCTGCCCCCGCCAGCATCAAAACAGGTCCATCCGCCTGTTGCACCGCCTCGCGTTGGGCCGGGTTCAACCCGTCCAGATAGGGCTGTGGGCGCGCGGCCATCGCGCGCGCGGACAAGGATGCGCCTTCAAAGGCGTCGAATTCGTCAAAACTGCTCATGCGTCACAAACTAAACCGCGCGCCCAAAAAGGGAAAGACCGATGTTCGCGCGATGTTCTACCATCTGTGTTTCAAAAAAGCGCCGGGGAGCCACCCAAAGCGCAATGAGGGTACAAGCCCCCTGTGCCAACGGCTTGCCGCGCCACACTGTCCCCGACATAGTGCCGCCATGGACCTCAACACGCACTTCCCCGCCCTCAGCGATTTGCGCGTCCGCGCTCAGAAACGCATCCCGAAATTTGTTTGGGAATACCTCGACAGCGGCACAGGCGTCGAGGCGACACGCAGGCGCAATCGCACAGCGCTCGACGCGATTGGGATGTTCCCATCCGTCCTGCACGGCGAATTCGAACCAGACTTGTCCACCCCACTTTTTGGCGCGGGCATGCCCCTGCCCTTCGGAATTGCCCCCGTGGGTATGTCCGGGCTGATGTGGCCAAATGCCGAACGGTTATTGGCGCGGGCGGCGCGCGATCTGGGGATCCCCTACACGATTTCAACTGTGGCAACTGCATCCCCAGAGGATGTGGCAGACGATCTGGGGGCGCATGGCTGGTTTCAGATGTATCCCCCCCGAGACGAGGCGATCCGGCGCGACATGCTGAAGCGGGCCCGCAACTCAGGTTTCAAGACGCTCGTCCTGACAGTCGATGTGCCTGTTGCCTCACGTCGCGAACGCCAGACCCGCTCCGGCCTCACCAATCCGCCACGTCTGACCCCACGCTTGCTTGCGCAGGTTGCATTGCGTCCAGCCTGGGCGATGGGCATGGCCCAGCGTGGAATGCCGCATATGCGGATGTTGGATGCCTATGCGACCACGTCTAGCAATAACCTGCCGGTCACGGCGCATGTCGGATACCTGCTGCGCACCTCGCCAGACTGGAACTATGTGCAATGGCTGCGCGATGCGTGGGACGGCCCCTTTGTGGTCAAGGGGATCCTGCGCAGTGCAGATGCAGAAAAACTGGAAACGCTCGGCGTTGATGCAATCTGGGTGTCAAATCACGCGGGCCGTCAATTTGACGGCGCTCCGGCGGCAATTGACGCATTGCCCGCGATCCGGCGCGCGACGCACCTACCAATCATTTTTGACAGCGGCGTCGAAGGCGGGCTCGACATCTTGCGCGCCATGGCATCTGGCGCAGATTTCGTCATGCTGGGCCGCGCTTGGCATTATGCTTTGGGGGCCTTGGGCGCGCAGGGGCCGCAACATCTGGCCCATATCCTGCGCGAAGATCTGAAATCCTGCATGGGCCAATTGGGTACCCGCACCCTAAAGGACCTGCCAGAGCCGTTTCACCTGAATTAAGGCGACCACGTCAGAAAGTTACGGATCAGACGCAGCCCGACATCTTGGCTCTTTTCGGGATGAAACTGCATACCCAACATCGTGCCTGTGCCGATCACAGCTGTGACGTCGCCGCCATACTCGACATGGGCCAGACGCCGCGCCGGGTCTGCCACTTCGAAATGGTAGGAGTGCACGAAATAAGTGTGATCCCCGCTGGAAATCCCGTCAAACACTGGATGCGGCGCATCCAGAATCAAATCGTTCCAACCCATGTGCGGCACCTTGAGGGTTGGATCAGCGGGGGCAATCGGCACCACCTCGCCTTCGACCCACCCCAGACCGGGGGTTGTCTGGTATTCGCGCCCCAACGTGGCCATCAACTGCATGCCGACACAAATACCAAGGAACGGACGTCCCTTGACCTCGACCGCCTCGACAAGCGCATCATACAAGCCTCCGGTGCCGCGCAGCGCAGCCGCACAGGCCGGAAATGCACCGTCACCGGGCAAGACAATCCTGTCGGCACGCGCAACCACGTCCGCATCCGAGGTGACGACAACCGTCCCTTCGCCCACGTCCCGCGCCATACGCTCGAACGCCTTTTCGGCCGAGTGCAGATTGCCGCTTTCGTAGTCGATCAGCGCCGTGAGGCTCATAGGCTGCCCTTGGTCGATGGGATGGCATCCGCGACACGGGCGTCCACCTCAAGCGCGATACGCAATGCGCGGGCTACGGCCTTGAATGCGGCCTCTGCGATGTGGTGACTGTTTAGCCCATGCAGCATATCAACATGCAAGGTAATGCCGCCGTGCGTGGACAGCGCCTGAAAAAACTCGCGTACCAGCTCGGTGTCAAAGGTGCCAATCTTGGGCGTGGGCAAATCGACATTCCACACCAGAAATGGACGCCCTGACAGATCCAGAGCCGCACGCACCAGTGCGTCGTCCATAGGCAACAGGCACGACCCGTAACGTTGGATGCCCTTTTTATCGCCCGCGGCCTTGGCCAGTGCCTGACCGATCGCGATGCCCACATCTTCGACGGTGTGGTGATCGTCGATATGCAAATCCCCGTCACAGCGCACTGTCATGTCAATCAGCGCATGGCGCGCCAACTGGTCCAGCATATGGTCAAAAAACCCAACACCTGTCTGGTTGTCATAAACACCGGTGCCATCCAGGTTCAGTTTGACTGAAATATCAGTCTCGGCGGTGGTGCGGGTCAGGGTCGCGCGGCGCATGCTCGGGCCTTTCGAATTATCACGTTGCGCTCTCTATAAGCGGGTGCGCATCCGCCGCCAAGGGCTGCGGATCACCCTTGTGTCGCCCTATGCGGACATGTCACTAAAACTGCACAACTGTTCGCGAAAGGGCCCAAGCCAAATGTCGACATGCGTCTTTATCCAAATCCGCTGCCGCCCCGGCACCACCTACAAGGTCGCCGAAAACATAGCCCTGCGGGAAATCCATTCCGAACTCTATTCGACTTCAGGCGAATATGACCTGTTGATGAAACTATATGTGCCCGCTGATGCGGACGTGGGAAAGTTCATCAACGAACATCTGCTCGATATTGATGGGATCGAACGATCCATGACCACAATGACCTTCAAGGTGTTTTAAGGCCAAGAACCAAGTTAGGTTTCCGGAATGCTGCGCGGTGCGCCATTGTCGTCCAGCGCGACAAATACGAAATCCGCATCCGTCACCTTTTCGCCCGCCTGTGCAAACCGCGCCCGCGCCCACACATCCACGTGGATGCGCATGGACGTGCGCCCGACGTTTTTGAGCGTCGCATAAAGCGTCACCTCATCCCCGACCTTAACCGGCCGCAAGAATTGCATGCCCTCGACAGCGACTGTGGCCCCGCGCCCTTGGGATACGCGCCCGGCCATGTTGCCCGCGGCCAAGTCCATCTGCGACATCAACCACCCACCAAAGATATCGCCCGCCGGGTTCGTATCCGCAGGCATCGCAATGGTGCGGATCACCAGCACTCCGTCTTCTTGTTGGCGGCCGTGCGATCCGCGTTCCTTGGCACGTGCAAGACTGTCAGAGGCGGCGGTGGTCATGGTGTTTCATCCTTTCAAGCGGCAGTTAGCGTAGAGCCTAGCAAGGTTGCCCAGACACGAACATCATCAAAACGTGTTGGAAAAGATCAGTGTGGTTCTGTGTCATGGATCACAGAACGCTGTGATCAAACGTATCGTACGCGATCATCGCAAAACAAAATGGCCTCCCGAAGGAGGCCATATGTAAACGCCGACCCAAGTCGGAGGTATTTAAAGCGGGCGTGGCACAAAGGGTATCAGCCGCTGTTTCACCCCTCAAAACCATTAAGTGGCCGTACATCGGTTGTGCTGCCAAAGTCAGAGCCCTCGTCATAGCCATTATCCCCACCTTCACCGCCCTGAAAAGTTGGCGGAGCTGGCGCGGCAGGCACCGCAGCGGGTGCTGCAGGTTTATCTTCGGTATCAATGAAACCAATGCCAACACCATAATCGAGACCACCGCCATTCAGGCTAAAGCCTAAGTCTAGGCCGAAGTACATATTGTCACCAAGATAAGCGACACCAATGGTCGGACGCCACCGCTGTGACTGGAACATGTAGTCAACGCCGACTGTGGCAACTGCGCTGTCTTCTTCATCATCAGATGTGATGCGAATACCGACACCTGTTTCAACATTGCCGCCACCAAAGGCCAAGCTGATACCGACACCAATGGCTGGGTCAGCATGAGCCGGGAGGGCCAAGCCCATTGCAACCGCCGTCGTCAACAGAAACTGTTTTTTTATTTCGGACATCCATTTTCATTTTTCATAAATACGGTCGAATCACAACACGGATGCCCCACGCAGTAAAGTTTTACGTACCAAGTCAAAGCCGTCACACGGGGTTTTCCCGTTAGACCTGTGCTATTTTGGTCAAACCATAGGCTGAATCTTGGGTTTTTCCTGATCAAGCCGATGCAGCTCTGTTGGCGGTCTGGTGCAAACAGGTTTGCGATGCTTGGGCTGCACATCAACGGCCCAAGCCAATGTCCGTCAGGTTTTGTAAATACAACGCGTGGCTGTGTTCAGCGGATAGGGTCGCCAACAATGCAAATAGGATGTTCAAGCCCCCAGAAACGACGAAGGGCCACCCGAAGGTGACCCTTATCGTAACCAGCAAAGTTAGCTGGTTAATTGGAGCGGGCGAGGCGATTCGAACGCCCGACCCTAACCTTGGCAAGGTTATGCTCTACCCCTGAGCTACGCCCGCTTCCTTGGGTGTGGTGCAGATACTTTCACCCGCCTCTGCCTGCAAGTGGAAAATCACGTGCTTTCACAAAAAAAACAACAACCTGATTCAACACGGCTCAATGGAACGATGCGTGGCTGGTGAAGAAGGTATATCAAACAGGCTATGAGACGTTTCTTTTGCCTCGCCCTGACGATGCTGCTGTTGCAATTCCCGGCATCTCTGGACGCACATGATGGTGCGCACAGCCCTGCGATGTTGGCAGAAGTGCTCACAGCAGTCCAAGATGGCAACAAGGTGGCAATCACTCTGGTTCTTACGGGCCTTGGCGGGCCACTGGTTTTGGTGGGCTTGTCAACGCCGGGTGCACAGACGGCAAGGATGGAACCGGTCTATGTCGACTTTGCACAAGACGTTGAGGTGACGGCGGTCTTGACCTTTGCGGCACCACCGCCGGGGTTTTTTACCCTCACTTTGGATTTTGGTCCCATTGGGCACGGCGCAATTTCCGTCATGCCAGTGCCAGGTCCTTTGCCAAAGCCATAAGCATTCAAAAAACCACGACACAACGCTTTACCGACTGCCCATCAGAACGCACGCCCAGAGTGGTGTCGTATTTTTGGGCCTTGAGCGGACAGGCGGGGAAAAGTGCGACAAGCGCGGTAAAAAAGTCTTGAAAAACTCTCAGCGGCTCTGCAAGTTATCCGCACGATTTATTTTGCTAAACGACATTTTCGTCAAAGGGGTTTTTTTATGATCCGTACCTTACTTGCCGCCCTTGTGTTTCTGGTGCCAGCGGCCGCCATTGCGGATAGCCAACTCGACCGGATGGAAGCGCTGGCCGAAGACATGAACCTTGGCATGGCCAAAATGATGGCCCGAGAGATCACAGCCGCCGGCGGCGATCCTGCGCCGTTGATGGCGGCCCTGCCGGATACAAAATGGGATGATGAATACCGCGCCGCAGGACGCTGTCTTCTGGACAAATATACTCAAGCCGCTGGCCCGGCGGCCGTCGACTTGATGCTGGATCAAATGGAAGCGATGATCCCAAAGTTGGAAACTGCAACGATGGAAAGCATGGGCGATGATGCAATGGACATCCAGCCGGCCGGGGTCACCCAAGAACAGTCTATTGAATTTACCCAGTCCTGCGGGATGATTGAGCAGGCCCTGCAGCGTATGGAAGAAAGCGGGTTCAGCGCCGCGATGATGCAAGCCTATCAAAGCATCAACAACTGATACGGATCGGGGTGGCCCCGTGGCCGCCCCTGCCCTAGGCGCGTTGGATCAAATCCCAACGGTTGCCAAAAATGTCCTGAAACACCGCAACAGTGCCATAGACTTCGTGGCGCGGCGTTTCTTCGAATGTGACGCCAGCCGATGTCAGGCGCGCATGATCACGCGCAAAGTCATCCGTTTGCAAAAACAGCCAAACGCGGCCAGCGCCTTGGCCGCCTATGCAAGCTGTCTGCCGTGGTCCATCCGCCTGCGCCAACACAAATGCGGCCCCGCCTCCGGGTGGACGCACTTCGACCCAGCGCTTGCGGCCCTGATCCATGTCCGCGATCAGCTCAAACCCCATTTGCCCGCAATAAAAGGCAATGGCCCGGTCATAGTCGGGAACGATAAGAGAGACTGCGGCCAGTTGCATGACCCTCATTTGCCGCAGCCAGCGACCCCATACAAGGCGGTTAGTCTGTGCCTGTCCGTACAGCCCCTGCAAGCACCACAATCAGCGCCGCCAGTATCGCCAACATCCCAAAGGCCGTTTGCAGCGTGGTCGAATAGGCCGCAAAACCAATCAGTGGCGGCCCAAGAAGCAAGCCGCCATAGCCCAACGTCGATATCGATGCGATCGCGGTGCCCGGGGGCAAGTGTGGATCACGCGCCGCCCGTGAAAAGGCGAGCGGCATGATCACCGCATATCCGACCCCCATCAGCCCAAAGCCCACCAATGTCACACCATAGCTGGTCGAGGCCGCGGCACTGACAGCGCCAAGCGTCGCAATCATCCCTGCAACCCGTGCCGTCGGTGTCGACCCAAAGGCTCGTGTCGCTTGATCGCCCAGCAACCGTGTGATCACCATCGCTATGGAAAATACGGAATACCCCAATGCGGCGCTCGCGGGTGTGACACCCGAGGTTTCTATCAATAACAGCGCACTCCAATCGACCATCGCGCCTTCGCCCATGGACGTGCAGAACGCGATCAGGCCAACCGCAACAAGCGGTCCTTTGGGGAGCGGGAACAGGGGCGTGCCCGACACATTGTCTTGAGCCGGTGACACCCAGCCGATGCGCGACAGATACAGCGTCAGAACCGCAACCGCGGTCCCAGCGGCGATAAAATGGGTCGCAATGTCGACACCAAAATGTTCAGCCCCAAAGCCGCTGGCAGCCCCCAGCCCCGCACCAAGGCTGAACATCGCATGAAAGGACGACATGACCGGACGCGCTATGTGGCGTTCCGCCTCTCCGGCCCAAGTGTTCATCGCGACATCCATCGCGCCATGCGTGGCCCCAAACAGCGCCAGCGCGATGGCCAGTGTCACAATACCCGGCGCAAGCCCGGCAAGCGCCAGCGCAACCGTATAGGCGACCGCAATACGCAACGTGATATAGGCGGCCCCCACCCGATCCGCGAACCGGCCCGCCAGCGGGAATGCCGCAATGGCACCGCCTGCCAGCAAAAGCAAAAGCAGCCCAAGTTCGCCAGCATCAAGGTCATGGCGCGCGGCCATGGCCGGAATGCGCGAAGCCCAGATACCATAGAGTGCCCCGTTCAGGATGAACATGGCGGAAACAGCAATCCATGTGGCGCGATTTGTAGGTATATTCATCAACTGCATCCGCCAATGGGGTTCCGGCGGAACAGTTGTCCAAGCACACACAGCATTCAAGCCCGGATCAAAGCGGCTTTAACGGAAAACGGGCGGGGTTGATCCCGCCCGTGTGTGTTTTATTCCAGTTCGACCAGCAGGTCCTTGGCGTCGATCTGACCACCGGGGGCGACATGCACGGCTTTGATCACGGCATCGCGCTCGGCATGAATGCCTGTCTCCATCTTCATGGCCTCGATGGTCAACAGCAGGTCGCCTTCGCTGATCTCTTGGCCCGCTTGCACACCGACCGATGCAACGACACCCGGCATCGGCGCGCCGATATGGTTGGCGTTCCCCACTTCGGCCTTGGGGCGCTGTACAGTCGTGGATTTCACCAAACGGTTCGGAACACGAATGACGCGAGGTTGGCCGTTAAGCTCAAAGAACACTTTGGCCTCACCGTCTTCATTGGTTTCGCCCACAGCTTGCAGACGGATTTCCAGGGTCTTGCCCGGGTCAATCTCTGCTGTGATCTCTTCACCGGGTTCCATGCCGTAAAAGAACGTCTTGGTCGGCAGGACACGGACGGGGCCGTAGGTAGTGTGGCGGCCGATGTAATCCAGAAACACCTTGGGATACATCAGATACCCGCTCAGGTCCTCGTCATCAATTGTGCGTCCATCCAGTTGTTTTTGCAGATCAGCGCGGGTCGCCTCAAGATCAACGGCAGGCACATCCGCACCGGGACGTTTCAGGTTTGGTGCCTCACCTTTCAGGATCTTGAGCTGGATTTCAGCTGGGAACCCGCCGGGAGGCTGGCCCAGATTGCCGCGCATCATGTCGACCACAGAGTCGGGGAATGCGACGTCCTTGCTCGGGTCCTCGACCTCGGCGCGGGTCAACCCTTGGCTCACCATCATCAAGGCCATGTCACCCACCACCTTGGAGGACGGGGTAACCTTGACGATATCACCGAACATCTGGTTCACATCGCGGTACGTGCGCGCGACCTCGTGCCACCGTTCTTCCAGCCCGAGCGAGCGTGCCTGCGCTTTTAGATTAGTGAACTGCCCGCCGGGCATTTCGTGCAGGTACACTTCGGAACTTGGGGCCTGCATGCCAGATTCGAAAGCTGCATAGTGATCACGCACCGATTCCCAATAATCCGAGATGTCGCGGATTGCATCGACTGACAGGCCGGTGTCGCGGTCGGTGTGCTGTAGCGCGCCAACAACGGTGCCAAGCGTGGCCTGCGACGTGTTGCCCGACAATGCATCCATGGCGCAATCGACCGCGTCCACACCGGCCTCTGCCGCCGCCAGAATGGTGGCGCAGGCGATGCCAGCAGTGTCGTGCGTGTGGAAATGGATCGGCAGGCCCACTTCTTGTTTCAACGCCTTGACCAGCACGCGCGCAGCGGCCGGTTTCAGCAATCCGGCCATGTCCTTCAGACCCAGTACATGCGCGCCCGCATCCTTTAGCTGGTTGCCCATATCAACATAGTATTTCAGGTCGTACTTGGCGCGATCCGGGTTCAGGATATCGCCAGTATAGCAGACCGTACCTTCGCAAATCTTGTTGTTCTCGATCACGGCATCCATGGCCACACGCATGTTTTCGACCCAGTTAAGGCTGTCGAACACGCGGAACACATCCACACCCGTATTGGCGGCGACGCGCACAAACTCTTGAACAACGTTGTCCGGATAATTGGTGTATCCAACTCCGTTCGCGCCGCGCAGCAACATTTGCGTCATGAGGTTCGGCATCCGCTCGCGCAGGTCGCGCAGGCGCTGCCACGGGCATTCCTGCAAGAACCGATAGGCCACATCGAACGTCGCACCACCCCAACATTCCACCGAAAACAGTTGCGGCAAGTTGGCGGCATAGGCGGGGGCCACATTGATCATGTCATGGCTGCGCATCCGGGTCGCCAGCAAGGACTGGTGGCCGTCGCGCATGGTGGTGTCGGTGATCAAAAGCTGTTGTTGCGCCTTCATCCAGTCGGCAACGGCCTGCGGGCCTTTTTGCTCCAGCAGGTTGCGGGTGCCCATTTGATGAGACGGATCAGCCTGCAAGGCTGGCGGCTTTGGTGGTTTCAGATCAGCGCGCGGACGCGGGCGATCCTTGACCTCTGGGTGGCCGTTCACCGTGATGTCGGCGATATAGGTCAGCACCTTGGTGCCACGGTCGCGCCGTTTGGTGAACTGGAACAGTTCCGGCGTCTCGTCGATGAATTTCGTGTGGTAGGTGTTGTTCAGAAAAGTGGGGTGTTTCAGCAGGTTTTCGACAAAGGCAATGTTGGTGCTAACGCCGCGAATACGGAATTCGCGCAAGGCGCGGTCCATGCGGGCAATCGCCATCTGCGGGGTCGGTGCCTTGGCTGTCACCTTGGTAAGCAGGCTGTCGTAATAGCGGGTGATCACACCACCCGCATAGGCCGTACCGCCATCAAGACGGATGCCCATGCCCGTCGCCTCACGATATGCCGTGATGCGGCCATAGTCGGGAATAAAGTTGTTTTGCGGATCTTCTGTGGTGATGCGGGTTTGCAGCGCATGGCCCGTCAAGACGACGTCAGCTTGGGTTGGCTTGCCGGTCGCCTCAGCAATCGTCTTACCTTCGGCAATCAGAATCTGTGCTTGCACGATATCGATGCCGGTGACTTCTTCTGTCACGGTATGTTCGACTTGAACGCGTGGATTCACTTCAATGAAGTAAAATTTGCCGTCATCCATGTCCATCAGGAATTCGACGGTACCTGCGCATTCGTAATTCACATGTTTGCAGATTTTATAGCCAAGGTCGCAGATTTCAGTGCGCTGCGCGTCCGTCAGGTATGGCGCAGGGGCGCGTTCCACCACCTTTTGGTTGCGGCGCTGGACGGAGCAGTCGCGTTCGAACAGATGATACATGCCACCATGTTTGTCACCAAGGATCTGCACCTCGACGTGGCGCGCCTTGAGGATCATCTTTTCCAGATAACCCTCGCCGTTGCCAAAGGCCGCTTCGGCCTCGCGGCGACCTTCCAGCACTTTTTCCTCAACCTCGGATTCGTCGGCGATGGGGCGCATACCACGGCCCCCGCCGCCCCATGACGCTTTGAGCATCAAGGGATAGCCAACCTTTTTGGCCTCCGCCTTGATCGCGACCATATCGTCCCCGAGCACTTCAGTGGCGGGAATGACGGGCACACCCGCTTGGACGGCGACACGGCGGGCAGATGCCTTGTCACCAAGGGCGCGCATGGTATCGGCACGCGGGCCGATAAAGGTGATACCGTTTTTCTCGCAGGCGTCGACAAATTCAGGATTTTCCGACAACAAACCATAGCCAGGGTGGATGGCATCAGCACCGCTTTCGCGGGCGACCCGGATCATTTCATCAATGCTTAGGTAAGCGGCGACCGGCCCCAGACCCTCGCCGATGCGGTATGCCTCGTCTGCCTTGAAACGGTGCAGACCCAGCTTGTCCTCTTCGGCAAAGACGGCGACTGTCTTTTTGCCCATTTCGTTGGCCGCACGCATGATGCGGATGGCGATCTCGCCCCGGTTTGCAATCAGGATTTTCTTGAAATCGGGCATGTGTTTAGTCCCCCCCGGGGCAGTATTATGCAGTTGCAGCATTCATAAGACGTTTATGTGACGCCGACAACTCGTAGTTCTGGGTACAGCGCGCAATGCCCGCGACGATCAATGACCTGCACAGCGATAGGGCAATACTGCGGCGTCTGGACTGTTGGTTTAGCCGCGCGCTGCCTTTTCGGCGATGCCGGATATACCCTGACGACGTGCCAATTCCTCCATGACATCCGACAGGGGCACGTCGCGGGCCGCAAGCATCACCAGCAGGTGATACAACACATCTGCCGCCTCCCCCGTCAGGCCATCTGTGTCACCTTTGACGGCCTCAATGATGGCTTCAATCGCCTCTTCGCCAAATTTTTCGGCGCATTTTTCCGGCCCCTTGGCGAACAACTTGGCCGTCCAAGAGGTGTCGGGATCAGCCCCCCTACGGGCAGCGATCGTCGCATAGAGGTCATCAAGGGTCATGTAAGCCTCATCGGGATACCGGCGGCGACCATATGCGCCTTGGCCTGTGCGATAGTAAAATCGCCAAAGTGAAAGATCGAAGCTGCAAGCACGGCTGACGCGCCGCCCTGTGTCACCCCGCCCACCAAATGATCGAGCGTGCCAACGCCGCCCGATGCAATCACCGGGATCGACACCGCATCTGAAATCGCGCGCGTCAAAGGCAGGTTGAACCCCGCCCGCGTGCCGTCGCGGTCCATTGAGGTCAGCAGGATCTCTCCCGCCCCTTTAGCCGCAGCTGTGCGTGCAAATTCCACGGCGTCGATGCCTGTCGGTTTGCGCCCGCCATGGGTGAAGATTTCCCATTTGCCGGGAGACACTGTTTTGGCATCAATGGCGCAGACGATGCATTGACTACCGAACTGGTCCGCCGCGCGTGTCAGAACATCCGGATCTGCAACAGCCGCCGAGTTAAAGGACACCTTGTCTGCCCCAGCCAGCAACAGCGCGCGCACATCTGCAACAGTGCGTACGCCGCCCCCAACGGTCAGCGGGATAAAACATTGTTCGGCCGTACGTCGCACCAGATCAAACATCGTGCCACGGTTTTCGTGGGTGGCGTGGATGTCGAGAAAACACAACTCGTCCGCGCCCGCCGCGTCATAGGCCCGTGCGGCAGCGACAGGATCGCCTGCATCGATCAGATCGACAAAGTTCACGCCCTTGACCACACGGCCATCAGCGACATCAAGGCAAGGGATGATACGGGTTTTTAGCATGCTCGTCTGATAGTGCGCTTTGGCGGGCGTGAAAAGGGGCTGTGCCCCTCGCCCTGCAGGCTTACCCCGGGATTCTCTTGAAACAGAGACCAGAGCAATAGTCGCCGCCGTTGGGGCGGTGTGCCGCAAGACGCCCCTTATCTGACCGTAATAGCTGGTGCATTGGTCAGATTCAGCGACGGCGTGGCAGAATAGCGTTCAGTTCTTGAGGGCGGCCAAGGCGGCGGCCAGATCAATGGCCCCGTCGTACAGCGCGCGCCCTGAAATTGCACCTGCGATATGACCCGTCGCCTTGAGCGCGATAAGGTCCGCCATCGACGACACGCCACCAGATGCAATCACCGGGATAGACACGGCGCGCGCAAGGGCCTCAGTCGCTTCGATGTTCGGCCCGCCCATCGCCCCGTCGCGGTTTATATCGGTGTAAATGATCGCCGACACGCCTGCATCCTCAAAGGATTTGGCGAGATCGGTCGCGTCCACGTCGGTTTCCGTCGCCCACCCTTTGGTCGCCACTTTTCCACCGCGCGCATCGATCCCCACAGCCACATGGCCCGGAAACGCGCGCGCCGCCTGCCGCACCAAATCCGGGTTTTCGACGGCTACAGTGCCCAAGATCACCCGCTCCAACCCTTTGTCGAGCCACATCTCGATCGTGGCGAGATCGCGGATGCCCCCGCCAAGCTGGGCGGGCACCTTGCAGGCCTTGAGGATCGCTTCGACTGGGGCGGCGTTGACAGGGGTGCCCGCAAAGGCGCCATTCAAATCGACCAAATGCAGCCACTCGCATCCCGCCTCGACAAAAGCGCGGGCTTGCGCAGCAGGGTCATCGTTAAACACCGTGGCACGCGCCATATCCCCATGCACAAGGCGCACGGCCTGTCCGTCTTTGAGATCAATCGCAGGGTATAGGATCATGGGTCACGCGCCTTTTGCAGATATCGCCCGCCATTTGTCACCTTGCGTCACTATTTGCAACGCGACCCTAGGTCATTGTTGATTTGAAAGCGCAGGTTGCCCCAAAGTCAGCACAGCAGTGGAGGAGAACACGCATGAAACACCTGATCGCAGCCGCCTGTGTGGCCGTCGCCAGCGCCGGTATGGCTCTTGCCGAACCTGCGGCCGGCACTTGGAAGACTGAAACCGGCGATGGCGGTGCCTATTTGCTCGTCGCCATTGCGCCTTGCGACGACAGCCTGTGCGGCACGATCACCAAGGTTATGAACAGCGAAAACCTGTCATCCTTGGGCAAGCCCATCATTTGGGACATGAAGGCCAAAGGTGGCGGCAGCTATTCCGGTGGCAAAATCTGGGCACCGGACACAGACAAAACATACCGCTCCAAAATGGCGCTGGATGGGGATGCGATGAAAGTATCAGGCTGCGTCGGTCCGATCTGTCGCGGCCAGATTTGGACGCGCGTGGATTAAGCGCCTTTTTGCTTTCAAGACAGAGACCGAAAAAGACCCGTGCGTTTCGCGCGGGTTTTTTTGTGACTTGAGGAATGTCACACTGTATCGCGCACCACTGCGCGGCGTCACAGTTTGGACGAGATGATACCGGTGTTGAAACCGCCCATGCGCAATTCGCCAAACAGGCGCTGATATTCGATCTTGGGACAGCGGTTTTGAACGACAGTGACCCCGCGCGCGCGCGCCGTTTCCGCGGCATCCGCATGGGACACACCGATTTGCATCCAGATCGCATTCAGTGACGGGAACGCGTCCAATGCCGCATCGACGATCGCCGGCACCGCATCGGAGCGGCGAAAAATATCGACCATGTCGATGGGGGCCGAGATGTCCTGCAGTTCTGCAACGACAGGACGGCCAAACAGGTTTTGCCCGACGTAGGCCGGGTTTACCGGATACACATCAAAGCCCTTGAGCTTGAGATAGCGTGCCACAAAGTAACTCGGCCGGACCGGATTTGCCGACACGCCGACGACAGCCACTGACGACGTCGTCTTGAGCAATGTACGTAATTGGTCATCTGAATAGTGTTCGTCCATGCGCATCCCCTGCCCGTTCTATACATGCTGACAAAAAAACGCCCCGATCGCAAAGCGAAAGGGGCGTAAGGTATGGAACGAGGGACAGTGAATAACCTGCAGGTGTTCCAAACCTGCGGCTCTGCATATTAGATAAGGGTGCATGTTCTCTAAAAAAGAGGCTCTCTCAATTCCGTGAACGAAGCTTTTGGCTGTCGGCGGGTTTCCGCGCGCGGGGCAGTTCAGTCAAAGATATCTTCGATAAGTTCAAACGCATCCTCAAAAAAATCGCCCCAGCGTTTTTTCCGACGCTTGGGTTTGTTTTTACTCGGTTTGGGTGGCTTGGCCATTTTTGGCGTCTTGCCTCGCACAGCAGATGGACGCACCAACTCCTTGTCACCAGAACGGTCACGCGGCATCATTTTAAGATCATGAAGCGGCGCGCCGCACTTTGAACACGCAAGTTCATGGCGTTCTTTGCCAGCCAACACGAGGGCCGCACGGGTGCCGCAATAACAGCAGGTCGCGATTTTCGTAAGATAAGCGATGGGCGGCCCCTTATGCGTGATCTTGGGAAGCATATAGGGCGATTGCCGCCGCATTTGAGACGTTGAGCGATCCAAAACCACCCGGCGCATCGATTCGGACCAACATGTCGCAGGTTTCACGCGTTTTTTCACGCAATCCCGGCCCTTCGGCACCGAGCACCAAGGCAATGGGGCGTGCTTTTTGACCGCTCAGCGCGGTTTCGATGGTGGTTTCCGCCTCGCCGTGCAGGCCAAGCACCAGATACCCCATCCCCTGCAATTCGATGATGGCGTCCGCCAGATTGCGCACGCGCACATAAGGCTGGCGTTCCAGCGCGCCCGATGCGGTTTTTGCCAGCGCACCCGTTTCGGGGGCCGCGTGATGGCGCATGCCAATCACAGCAGAAGCCCCCAGCACCTCGGCTGAGCGCAGGATTGCGCCCACGTTGTGCGGGTCGGTCACACGATCCAACAGAATCAAACGCGGGTTTTCCGCGCCAATGGCCACATCTGCCAAACTGCCCCACTCCAGCGGCTTGACCTCAAGTGCGGCACCTTGGTGCACAGACCCCGGATCAAGGGGGGCGCTGAATTTTCGCGCATCCACAACTTCGGGCGTAACCCCTGCGGCCTCGATCGCATCCGCGAGCTTGGTCTGAGCGTTGAGTGTGACAATCAACTGCACTTTGGTGCGGTTGGGGTTCATCAGCGCATCACGCACCGCATGCAGGCCAAACAGCCACACAGTCGTCGCCGCATCCACTTTTTTGGCCTGCTCTTTTTGAACGACCCATTTAGGTTTTTTCATAGTGACCTCATTGACGCCGATCTGTTGAAGCAGATGGGCTGAATTTCTGCCTTGACCCTTCATTAGGGTGGCGGTAGTGACGCGCTCACGCCACCAGGGGTTTATGTCCTAATGGCGCAGTGGGCGACAGGCCGCAAGGTGTGGCAGGGGACTGTAACTCCCTCGCGGAGACGCACGCCTGGTTCGATTCCAGGGTCGCCCACCATTTATCTAAGCATTTTAAAGTTATTGATAAAACCGCATCGCCCCAGCGCGAATGTATCGATTGAGCAGGCGCGAAAATTTCTCTACTTAAGAGACGCGCGGATATCTCCAACAATTGCAGTATGATAGCCGCATGATCCACGTGTCCGGGCATTGTTGTTGCTCTTATGGGCTTTTGGAGCGTTTCGCTTTTAACCTGAATCACCTGTGGTGAAAATGAGGTAGGAAACCCCACTGCTATCAAGAGGTTGGCGAAACGCATGTGCTTCAGTTTTATCGCTAACCGCTCTAGCTCCCTGAGGCTTCATCATATTTCGCACGTGCGGTGTCGATCGTCGACAAGTTCGCAAGCGCCCATCTTCCCAGTGTGACAACAGGTTCTCGGAATGACTCTCCCAAAGGCGTTAGGTTGTACTCGACTTTTGGCGGAATTGTCGTGTGGTAGGTACGATTGACCAGACCGTCTCGCTCAAGTTCCTTTAGCGTAAGGCTCAGCATGCGCTGAGAAATGCCCAGGTTTCGCTTCAACTCGTTAAACCGTAGCGTCCCGTACTCGGCCAGCGATATGATGACGAGAACGCTCCATCGATCACCGACGCGCGATAGGACCTCGTTGATACGGTGGCAATCAGGGCAGCGGTCGTCGTCTAACATTGTGGTTCCCTTTTTGTGACTGAGGTCCAAACATGTGCCTTCTTGCGGCGGTATATGGTATCCATTAGTTCGTAAGTTACAAATGTATACCGACCCAAAAGGGCTCTGACAATAGGATGAAAAACATGACCGCCAAACCACTCAACGACCTTCTAAGCTGGCGCTACGCCACCAAGAAGATGAACCCGGCCAAAGCTGTCCCACAAGCCAAGGTTGATGCCATTGTTGAGGCAATCCGCATGGCCCCGACATCCAGCGGCACCCAGCCATTTGAACTGTTCGTCGTGACCAATGCCGATATTCGCACCAAAATTGCGGAAGCCGCTGGTGGACAGGCACAGATCACAGACGGCTCTCATACTTTGGTTTTCGCAGCTTGGGACAATTACACCGCTGATCGTATCGATGACGTTGTTGATCTGAATGTTGCAGCGCGTGGCGATCTGCCAATGTTGCACGCCTATTACGACAACCTGAAATCAACCTACGTGCCGCGCAACGCTGAAGTGAACTACGCGCACGCCGCCCGCCAAGCCTATATCGCGCTTGGTGTTGGCCTCGTTGCGGCTGCTGAACAAGAAGTTGACAGCACCCCTATGGAAGGCTTTGACCCTGCCGCCGTGGATGCGATCCTTGGCTTGAAGGAACGCGGGCTGCGGTCTGTCGTTTTGATGCCATTGGGGTATCGTGATGAGGCCGGTGATTGGTTGCTGCCAATGGGCAAAGTGCGCAAAACCCGCGACACTCTGGTCACGGAGGTGAACTAACATGGGCATTCTTCGCAAACTTTTCCGTGCCCAACCGACGCCAGCAGCCGACGGTGCGTTCAGCCCGTCCCCCTTGGCGATCAAATTGGGCACGTCGCCCACCACGGACTATGACGGCGGCGCTTATGCCAAAACCTTCGAAGGCACCAAGAACCGTGTTCTGATGGTCTGTACTGAGCAACGCAATATGACGATGGCCAATGGCAAGAAGTTCTCGACAGGGAACCACCCCGTCGAGATGGGCTTGCCCATGCTGCATCTGATGAACGCTGGGTTTGAGATTGATGTCGTGACCCCCACCGGTGCGCCAGTCGCTATCGAAGAATGGGCGATGCCCGCAGATGACGCGGACGTCCAGAAGCTGTACCGCGACTTTGCCGGTGCGTTCCAGAACCCCGGAAGCCTTGCCGATTTTGCCGTCAACGCGATGACGGACAACACACATTACGCGGCAGTTTTCATTCCCGGCGGTCATGGTGCAATGCTTGGCTTACCTGACAATGCTGACCTCGGAAAGGTGCTTCATTGGGCGCATAATACGGGCCTTCATACCCTTGCAATTTGCCATGGCCCCGCAGCCCTGCTTGCGGCAAAAAGTGAAGCGGGTTTCTTGTATGAAGGCTATAAAATGACCGTGTTCCCAGACGCTGTCGATAAGCAAACGCCAATGATTGGCTACCTCCCTGGCCCGATGCCATGGTGGGTTTGCGAAAGATTGCAGGCGCTGGGTGTAGAAACGATCAATAAAAAGGCTGACAAATCGACCCACGTTGATCGCCGCCTCGTCACTGGCGCAAGCCCGCAGGCTGCCAATGATTTCGGAAGATTGGCTGCGAACACTCTGCTAACCAAAACTAAATAAATGGAGGCGTAGCGAATTACGGGTCGCCTTCCAATCTTCGATCCCGAGTTCGCCCTGCATGGGCGCACTCGCGGACCGAAGCAAGCGAGAGAGGCACTGACTTCGATACATCTTGACGTTTTATCGATACAATAAGCACGACAGGCAAGAAATTTAGATCCGTAATTATTTAATATCATAATATAAAACAGTTTTTTACAAACCGTACTAAATTCGATTCCAGGGTCGCCCACCACTTACTCTTAGGTATAACTGTGTAAGCTGATAACCGACGCCCCGAAGGTGGTGGCGCGTCGGTTTCACTTTACCCTGCCAAACGCATCCGCAGGCTAGGCAAACTTTCATATTACTCTTGAATGCTTTCCAGATAGGCCAACAGCCCGGCCAGAACGCGCGGTGTTGGCGTTAGGATGCCGTCCAGTTCGACGGGCACAAGGTCCAGCGCCATCTCATCGCCAAATTCCGGCATGACCCGGGCCAGATGATCGGCGCGCGCGTCCCCATAGATATAGGCCAGCGCGCGTGTTGCGGGAAATGTGCCGCCGTTGGTACGACTGAGGGTCGCCAGGTCTGTGGGCGCATCCGCCAGACCAGACGCGTCGGGGCCATCACCCCGCCCTTCGCTGCCATGGCAGGCCACACAGTGATCCGCAAAGAACGCGACACCATCCGTGCGATCCGGCATGGCGTTTTCCGCGTTGGCCACCATGCCCAGCGCAAAGAACCCCAAGCCAGATATCATTCCTATCGCTATGCGCATCGCTGTCCCCTTTTTCTATTTCCTTGATCGTGATGCATTTGTGTCGCCCCCACCATGATCCACGTCAACGTTTCGCTCCGCATCCGCTTGGGCGGGACACAGGCAATCAATTGGCGGCGTGGGTCCCGGACAATCGGGGCACCAGCGCTTTTACCAGGTCCTTCATGTCCAACTGGCCAACCGTTTCACCGTTTTCGGTGACCCGGTAGATGTGGCTGGTATCGCCATCAGACTTGGCAATCATCTCTTCGAGATTGCTGTTGGCGTCCACATCCCCGTTGAATTGCTCGCCCTGCAAGGGTCGCATCACGGAACGCACACGCAACACACGCGCGCGATTGATATCACTGACAAAGTCCTCAATATAAGGATCTGCAGGGTGCAACAGGATGCCTTGTGGTTCGCCCTGTTGCACGACAGCGCCGTCCTTGAGGATCACGAGATGATCGGCCAGCTTCAGCGCCTCATCCAGATCATGGGTGATGAAAATAATGGTTTTTTGCAGCTCTTTTTGCAGCTCAAGCAGCAGGTTCTGCATGTCGGTACGGATCAATGGATCAAGCGCGGAAAATGCCTCGTCCATCAACATGATGTCGGTGTTGGCAGTCAATGCGCGCGCGATGCCAACCCGTTGCTGCATGCCCCCCGAAAGCTGTGCGGGATAGCGCCCTTCGAACCCGTCAAGGCCAACCCGGGCGAGCCATTTGCGCCCTTCGGCATCTTGGGTGGCGGCATCGGCACCTTGCACGCTCAGGGGCAGTTGCGCATTTTCCAGCACAGTTTTGTGCGGCAGCAGCGCAAATTTCTGAAACACCATGGACATGCGTTTCTGGCGCATGCTGCGCAACTGCGCGGCATCCAGCGCCATCACGTCAGTACCGTCCACCAGAATTTCGCCCGCCGTTGGATCGATCAAACGGTTCAGGTGGCGGATAAGCGTGGATTTGCCGGAGCCCGACAGGCCCATAATAACTGTGATCTCGCCGGCTTGCATATCGACGTTGATATCGCACAGGCCCAGAACATGACGATGCGCGCTAAGCAACGTGGACTTGTCCATGCCGCCTTGGACCAGCGGCACCATGGCTTTGTCGTCAGCCCCAAATATCTTGTAGAGGCCTCGAATGGCAACTTTTGGTGTCATAAGGCGGCCCCTATTTGGTCTTTGCGCGTGTATCTACGCGGTTTAGCGCCGCCTTGGACACACGATCCAGCACGACGGCCAGCAACACAATGCCAAGGCCCGCAACGATCCCTACGCCCAGATCAAGAGCGCGAATTCCGCGCAGCACCAGAACACCAAGGCCGGGGGCCGACACCAGCGAGGCGATGACAACCATTGCAAGGCTCATCATGATGGTCTGGTTCACGCCTGCCATGATGTTTGGCATCGCAAGCGGCAACTCAACCCGCATCAATTTCTGCCATGCAGTCAGGCCAAACGCATTGGCCGCCTCGATCACATCCCGATCCACCAGCCGGATGCCCAGATCCGTCAACCGGATCACCGGCACAATCGCGTAAAGGATGATAGCAATGCCATACAGCTTTGATTCCGTGACAGAAAACAGGAAGATCAGGGGGATCAGATAAACAAAGGTGGGCAAGGTTTGCAGCAGGTCCAGCAACGGCACGATACTGCGTTGCGCTGTATCGGATTTTGACATGCCGATCCCTATGGGCACTCCGAACAAAACGGATATTCCCGTACAGACAAACACGATGGCCAGCGTCTGCATGGCCACTTCATAATGGTCGATAAAGGCGAAAAAGAGCAGCACAAATGCCACGAACCATGTCACGCTGCGCGAACGGCTGACCAGCCACGTCAGCAACAAAAGCGCGGGCATCATTGCCCACCACGGCGCTGATTCAAACACAAACAAAGTGCCATCTAGCATCCACGACAAGGGCTGCGTGATGGGATCAAGAACAAATTTCAACTCGGATCGAATGGCAAGAAAGCCGTTTTCCAATCCTTCGGTCAGATCACGGGTCTGGCCGATGCGCGCGCAGGCCTCGTGCAGAGTATCAAGCGATGGAAACGGCAAACCCGGCGCGTCCACCGCTGCATCTCCGCCCTGCGCTTGCGCCAAAAGCTGCGCCATAGATACAGGGGCGTCTACTTTGTCCGCATCGCACCAGTCACGCAGGCCCAAAGTGTCGAAAAATGCTGCATACCGCGCCACGTGCTCTTCCTATCAGTTCGCCCGTTACGGGTCTTTGTCTTGAATCTTTGTGTCCCCCCGCGCGCGGATCATACCACGCGCGGGGGAATGTCAGTCGTTACTGCAGCAGTGCTGACAGTTTCGCGCGGGCATCATCATTCAGCCAGCCACCCCAAGTGTCCTTGTAGGTGGTCAGAAAATATACTGCGGCTTCTTCATAAGAGGCTTGATTGTTTTCCTGCCACGCCAGCACTTCGCCCATCTGGGCGTTGGTGAATGTCATGTTCTTCATTAATTCCGCGGCATCTGGCTCGCGCTCGACAAAGCTGCTGGTGGCGGCCGTAACAACGTTGGACACAGGATAGGACGACAAGCCCGGTGTGGCGCACTCCTCAAGCCCGTTACATGTGTGCGTGTCAGCGTCGTAGGCGGGCAATTCAACCTGCACCATCGGGTACTTGCCCAAGACAGACGTAGGTGCCCAATAATAGCCGAACCATGGTTCTTTGGCTTCGGCTGCCGCTGCGATCGCGGTCGCAAGCGTTTCACCCGATCCGTGCTGGAACCGTTCTACGCCCGCATCCCCCAGACCTGCTGCGATGAAGTTGTTGTTGTTGGTGATGTCACAGCCCCAGCCCGATGGGCAGTCATGGAACCGGCCCCCCACCAGTTCGGGGTTGGCCTTGATACCCTCAAGCGTCGTCAACTCGGGATGCGCTTCGGCCAGATAGGCGGGGATCCACCACGCCTCGACGCCGCCGTCCGACAGCACCTTGCTGAGTTCGACCAACTTGCCCTCGTCGCGCAACTCTTCGTAGACGTCGGTGTAGCTTGTCCAAAGCTCTGTCAGAATGTCAGGCTCGCCTGTTTCGGCCACCGACGCCATCGCAGGCACGGTCGTTGTCGGAACAATCGTAACCGAACAGCCATACCCCTGTTCCATCAGGAACTTGGCCACATTGGTCACAACCGAAGCCGAGGCCCAGTCCATTTCGGTGATCGACACCTCGCCGCAATCGGCGGCCGCAAGAGAGGCGGCGCTGGTTCCGATGGCTAACGTGGCTGCAAAAGCGAACTTATTCATGTGATTTTCCCTGTTTATCGCTGTTTTTTGGTTCGAGATGCGAATTGATAAACTGAAAAAGCGCGCGTGGGCCAGTGCATTCGCCACAAACACTGTGGCGATCAGGGCCAAGAGTGCCCAGAGGTCGCGGATCAGTCAGCACTGCCCACACTCCGATCACAATTGCATTCAGGGCCGAAAATCAGCGGTTTCAGTACTTTGCCCTCGTGGCGCGGCTTGCTAGAGTTGGGGTGCACTATCGCACGCCGATCACAGAAAGAGACCACATGGACCTGGCACAAAGTATTGTTATGGCCGTGCAGATCTGGGGAGGTATCGGCCTGTCGGTCGCAGCGGTGTTCCTGACCATTGGGATGGACCGCATCGACGAAGACGCGCGCGGTTCGTATATTTTTCGCCCCCTTCTGATCCCTGGCGTCATGTTGATCTGGCCATTGGTTTTGTGGCGCTGGTGGCAGATCGAAACACAAAGCGCGCCGTGGGCCGCGCGGTATCGCGCCGTGCGGGGCTGGTATGGGGCCGCTATCCTTGCGATGAGCATCGGTATCGTCGTTATCGTTGCCACCGGGTTGTCAGTGCGCCAGACATGGCCCGCCGATGCAGCCCCTGTTCAACTCAGCGCAGGGGACAAGCCATGAGCGTCAAATACACCCCCGTCCAATGGAACCGGAACAAGTGGATCTATGACGCAGTGATGCTGGCCGGTGTTGGCGCGTTTCTTTGGGTGTTTTTGTACATCACGCCCGACGCGCTGAACCATGACCGCGCCGTCAATCCACAGATTCACAACGCCCGCGCCTTTGGGGCCTGCGCTTTTGTGATGCTGACAATCATCCTTTGCATCGGGCCTGCCGCGCGGCTTGATACACGGTTCTTGCCACTTCTCTACAACCGACGTCATTTTGGGGTGATGACCACTTTTGTGGCAATCACCCATGCCAGCTATATCCTGAACTGGTATTTCGCCTTTTCCAGTTCGAACAAATATGTCGGGCTTTTGTCTGCGAACACGAGTTTCGGACAAATCGCGGGCTTTTCGTTCGAATTGTTCGGGATATTTGCGCTGATCTGCCTGTTGATATTGGCCACAACCAGCCATGATTTCTGGCTGAAGTTCCTGACGCCACCGGTTTGGAAACGACTGCACTACCTGATTTACGCGGCGTATTTTTCGGTGGCGGCCCATATCAGCCTCGGGATTTTACAGGACCAGAAAAACCACGTTTTTACAGTTTTGTTCATCGGCGGGGCCAGCGCGGTGATCGTGCTGCATCTGGCGGCATGGTGGCGCGAGCGCAGCAATGTGGCCGCGCGGGACGGCGCATGGGTCCAAGTGGCCAGACCGGGCGCGTTCAGCGACGGATTTGCCAAGATCGTGAAACTGTCAAACGGCGACCGCGTGGCGGTCTACCTGATGAACGGGCAACTCTCGGCCATCTCGAATGCCTGCGCGCACCAAAACGGGCCACTGGGTGAGGGCAAGGTGATTGACTGCCTTGTGACCTGCCCTTGGCATGGGTTCCAATATGATGTGCGATCCGGCCGCTCGCCCGCGCCGTTCACAGAAATGGTGCCGACCTATCGGCTTCGGTTTGAAAACGGCATGATTGAGGTGCACCCGGACGCCAATCCGCCCGGCACCTATGTCGATCCCTTGCCCCTGCCCGCCACCGCCCTGCCGCAAGGACTGTCCGCATGAGCAATAAACCCTTTTTCGTGGGCTACCTGCCCGTTCCCGGCCCGCTGCGAGTATTCTTACTTTCGATCTGCGTGGTGCTGTTTGGCGGTTTGGCCGCCGCCGGTTACCTAATGGGCGCGGCACAAGACGATCCGGGCCCCGGTGCGTTTCGCTTTGACTATGGGCGCCAGACCGTGACGGGCGTTGTGGAAATGACGCCCTATCCGATCATCCACGTAACCCAGGGCAATGACAGGATTAAACCGGGTGATAGCTTTTTGATGACGGCGGGCGGCAAGTCCGGCGTCATCAGCCGGGCGATGCCCTTGGACGGCCAACTGGCCGAAGTGTCAGGCATCGTTCTGGAACGGGGTGATTTGTACATGTTGCAGCTGCGCGGCGGACGAAACGGGCTGAAGCCAGCCAAAGGTGACGCCCCCGCAATCACGCCAGAACCGCAAGGGCGCTGGCAATTGTCTGGCGAAATTTGCGATGGCAAATGTTTGGCAGGTGCGATGCGTCCAGGCCGCGGGCTGGCGCACAAAGCCTGCGCAAACCTGTGCCTGTTGGGGGATGTGCCTCCCATTTTCGTGTCGACGCAACCTGTTCTGGGCGAAGAGTTCCTGTTGGTGACAGGCCCCGACGGCACAGCCCTGCCCCGGTCAGCCTATGATTACGTCGCCCAATTCATCACAGCCGAAGGCGAGATCACAAGACGGGGCAACATGCTGGTCTGGGAAATCGACACTGACACGATCAGGCTGACACCATGAAACGCATCTTTTGGATCACCATGGCGACCTGTGTAGCGGCCGTTTTGTTTTACCTGTCCAGGTTCTGGACCTTGTCGCTATGGCCCCGTGACGGTCTGTTTGGCATTGAGGCGCTGCGCCCACAGGGCAGCCTGTTGGGTCAGTGGTTACGTGGCACCGATTTCGCGCCTTTTGAGCTGCTGATTTGGGCAATCGGTGCCTTTCTACTCCTCACGTTGTTGCAAAAGCTCTATGATCTGCTGAACATGCCCTCTGAATAGACAACAAGCCTTTATCGTATGGCCCATCAAGGTATAGATGGGGAAACGGTCAAAACGCAGAGCAGGCACAATGGCGGGCAAACCCAACAAGAAGGCGACCGAAACGTTTAACGTGGCCCTTGTGGGTCAATCGGGGCGGTTGGGCTACGAAGCCTTGTTGTTTGCGGCGTCATTGCGCGCCCACAGCCCAAATTTCAAAGGCCGCGTGCTGGTGGCCGAACCACAACCCGGCCCCTTATGGACCAAAGACCCCCGCATAGACGCCGAAGACGTGCACACCGCCCTGACCGATCTGGGGGTAGAATTCGTTCCCTTCGAATCCGCGCATTTCGGTCAGAGCTATCCCTATGGCAACAAGATCGAAATGCTGACCGCGCTGCCCAAGGGTGAGCCGTTTGTGTTTTTTGATAGCGATACGTTGATCACGGGTGAACTGGCAGATGTGCCATTCGATTTTGACAAACCCAGCGCGTCGCTGCGGCGCACTGGCACCTGGCCCGAACTGGAACTGTATGGCCCCGGTTATACCGAAATCTGGAAATCGCTTTACGACATGTTCGATCTCGATTTCCAAAGCAGTCTCGATCTGAACGAACCGGATGAGTATTGGAAACGCTATCTGTATTTCAACGCGGGCTACTTTTTCGGCGCGTGTCCTCATGTATTTGGCGAAACGTTCCTGAAATATGCGCTGGCCATCCGCGAGACGCCCCCTGACGCGCTGGTCTGTCAGTCGCTTGATCCATGGCTGGATCAGGTCGCCCTGCCGCTGGTTATTCACGCACTTGGCGGCGGTCGTGACAGCGCGGCACATGCGTATCTGGATGGCCCGGTCAGTTGCCACTATCGGCTGCTGCCCCTGCTCTATGCCCGCGAAAGCCAGACGGTGATCGACGTGCTCGAAGGCATCGCGGCCCCCAACAAGATCAAAAAAGTGCTCAAGGGCTATGATCCGATCAAGCGGATGATCTTTCAGGGGCGCGGTGCAAAGGTGCGTGCGCTGTTTGATCAAAACGATATGCCACGACGCGAACAGGCAATCCGCAACAAGATCAAATCCAATGGATTTTGGATGCGCTAGAGATTGACGTAGCGTCACGTTGGAATTTGTGGCACCGTGATGAACATGTAGAAGGCATGCACGTCAAGCGTGTATTTTTATAATAGATTTTTTTCTCGCTAAGGCTTGCAGCAATGCAAAACATTTACCAAGACCTCTTTGATGCTTTGTCGCACAAATTATTCACCTGTCAGCTGGACGCTATGACAGAGCACTTCGTTTATCCGATGCCGCTCTATTCTGGGGACCATCTGCAAGTGTTTGGTGCCCCCTGCACATTCAAAGAAGTGTTGGCACTTTACAGAGAGGCGATTGAACAGGCAGGGGTCATACGCATGGCACCGCGCATTGTCGCCCAAGGCGTGGTGATCAACAAACGTTCAAGCATCTGGGTGGAATGGGACCATTTTCAAAGCGCTGATCGCCCCACGCTCACCAGCCAAGTGAGTTATGTGCTTGTGCATCGCGACATGACCGCGTTGCCCAAAATTGAGATGATCGAATACAAGTTCACTGCCTTTCCCAAGGTTACAGAACAGTTTGCATCGGTGAAACACGCCTAAACGCCTGTCCGCACACAGGGTGATATTTACGTCATAGCCTTGCCCAGCGCGCCGCCATTGCATATCGATGGCGCAACCACAGCGCCTCTTGGCAAAGGAATGATGATATGACCGACGGCCCAAAATACGGCTTTGACACCCTTCAAATTCACGCAGGAGCCCGCCCTGATCCGGCCACAGGCGCGCGGCAAACGCCGATCTACCAAACCACCGCTTATGTGTTTCGCGATGCTGAACACGCCGCAGCTTTGTTTAACTTGCAAGAAGTCGGCTATATTTACTCGCGCCTGACCAATCCCACAGTTGCGGTCCTTCAGGAACGCATTGCCACGCTCGAAGGGGGCGTTGGCGGGGTCTGCTGTTCGTCCGGGCACGCCGCACAAATCATGGCGCTGTTCCCGCTTATGGCACCAGGGTTGAACGTGGTCGTCTCGACGCGCCTTTATGGCGGGACTGTCACCCAGTTCAGCCAGACCATCAAACGGTTCGGATGGGAGGCAACCTTTGTCGACTTTGACGATCTGGACGCGGTCAAGGCAGCGATCGACGACAACACGCGGGCGATTTTTTGCGAATCCATCGCCAACCCCGGCGGCTACATCACCGATCTGGACGCGATTGCAGCGATTGCCGATGCCGCAGAAATCCCGCTGATCGTGGACAACACCACCGCAACTCCATATCTTTGCCGCCCCATCGAACACGGGGCGACGTTGGTTGTGCATTCAACGACAAAATACCTGACGGGCAATGGCACGGTCACAGGCGGGTGCGTCGTGGACAGTGGCACGTTTGACTGGTCGGCGAACGACAAGTTCCCATCCCTGTCACAGCCCGAACAAGCCTATCACGGGCTGAAGTTCCACGAAACATTTGGCCCGCTGGCCTATACATTCCACGGGATTGCCATCGGCCTGCGTGATCTGGGCATGACCATGAACCCACAGGCGGCACATTACACACTGATGGGCACCGAAACGCTGTCCCTGCGCATGGATCGCCATGTTGAAAACGCAGTCAAAATCGCCAACTGGCTCGAAGCCGATCCACGTGTCGATTATGTGACCTATGCGGGTCTGGAATCGTCACCCTATTTTGACCGGGTGGAAAAAATCTGCCCGCGCGGCGCAGGTGGTTTGTTCACCTTTGCGGTCAAGGGCGGCTATGACGCCTGTATCAAGCTGGTAAACGCACTGGAGATATTCAGCCATGTCGCCAACTTGGGTGATGCCCGTTCGCTGATCATCCACTCAGCGTCCACCACACACCGCCAACTGACCGCCGATCAGCAGCGCGCCGCAGGGGCCGCACCAGAAGTTGTGCGCGTGTCGATCGGGACCGAAGACGTCAATGACCTGATCGCCGATCTGGATCAGGCTCTGTCAAAAGCCACCAGTTAAACCCCAACAAGGCGCACCATTTGGTGCGCCTTTTCGCTTGCGGAAAGGGATGTTGGCACCGGAAACGGGCTTTTGCTTTGCATGGGCCAGGTCATGCTTTATCCTATCCTTGACCGCCGCGCGCATTTCATCCGCGCGCGAAAATTGCTAAAGGCACTTCATGAAGCCAAGTTTTGCGCTTTCTTTGTCCTTTGAAGGAATACGCCTGCTGCACCGCGCGGCGGGTGGATGGCATTTGGTCGGTCAAGCCTCTGTATCCGACCCGGAACTGAGCCGTGCGCTGGCCGACCTGCGCGCAGCCGGGGTTGCGCATGATGGCGGCCTGTTTTCGACCAAGCTGATTATCCCTGACGAGCAGATAAAATATCTCAGCATCGACACCTCCGGGATGGACAACGCCGCGCGCCTGCACGCGGCCACCCAAGCGCTGGATGGCGCAACGCCCTATCCCGTAGATGCGCTTGCCTTTGATATCTCGCCGGATGGTGACACGACCCATGTTGCCGCTGTCGCCCGCGAAACGCTGCTCGAAGCTGAAAGCTTTGCAGTTGAACACGGGTTTGGCCCCGTCAGCTTTGTTGCCGCAGCAGAAGGCACCGATTTCCTCGGAGAACCGTTTTTCGGGCCAACCGCACATGCCAAAACGCTGTTGCCCCCCGGCACGCAGGTAGAACCCGATGGTGTGCGCGTTGTTGTCGTCGAAGAACCCGCCCCAGTGGCCGCACCTGCCGAAGTCAGGGAGCATACGCCACCGGTTGCGGATCCCGCACCCGCAGACGACCCCCAGCCTGTTGCTGCACCGGCAGAACCCGAGCCCACGGACCTGCCAAAGAAAAGCGTGCAAGCCGGGACCCTGAGCGTGGCAGAGACCCCGCTTGAGGACATTATCCCCGCCGAACCGACACCGATGGCCGCGCCAGCACTTGAGCCGGTGCCAGAGCCGGACGAAGAGTTGGGCGAAGAGCCGACAGCACCCCCCCCGCTCTTGGGCTTTGCAACCCGGCGCCGTCAGGATCCATCCTCTGGCGCGGCCCCTGCGCGCCTCGGCGGTGTGTCGCGGACTGCGCCCCCTGTGCGGATCACACCGACCGTGGTTCCCGCTGCACCCGACGATCCGATGATCCCGCCCGCACCAAATCTGACAGCACCACCCAAATCATCCACCGACAGCCTGCGGCCGACGCCAGTCATCGCAGCACCGGAACCAACACAGCCGACAGTTGACGCGCCATCCGAACGCACGGGCAGTTTCCTGTCCCGGCGCAAACGGAAACCGGAAACGCCAGCGCGAAAGCCTGACAAGGCCAAAACGAAGAAACCCACACAAGGCGAACTTGAAACCGAACGCATGACCGTGTTCGGTGCCCGCGGGGATGGAACAGTCGGAGGCAAGCCGCGCTTTTTAGGCCTGATCCTGATGGTTATCTTGCTGGTATTTCTGGCGGGTGTGGCGGCTTGGGCCACTGTGTTCATGGACGATGGGCTGTCACGTCTGTTCCCAGGGCGGGAACGTACGCTGGCCTCGACCCTGCCGGACGACACCCGCGCGGCATTGGCCGAAGATGTCGGGGCCACGACCCAGCTTGAGCCTGACATGGAAGAGTTGGCAGACGACGTCGTCATGGCGGCACTGAACGACAGTCTGAGTGATGAGGGCCTGAGTGCCGAGGACGCCGCCGTGCTGGACGCGCTGCGTTCGCCATTGCCCGACCCAGTCGCCCCGGAAGAGTTGGACGCCGCCGCCCTTGAAGCGCGCTATGCAGTGACGGGCATCTGGCCAAAGGCACCTGACATGGAAAGCCCCGCGCCTCTGATTGATATCGAAGACCTTTATGTGACCGGCATTGACCCCGTCAGCCCTGCGCTTGATGCGGTGGCCCTGCCGTCTGCTACGTCGTTCGGAACCGATCGGCAGGTCGCGCTGATCACCTCGCCCGTTGCCGCGGGCACAAGTTTTGCGCGCGATCAGAACGGACGTGTCATTCCAACGGCTGCCGGATCACTCAGCCCGGATGGGTTTACCGTGTTTCTGGGCCGTCCGCCCGTGGTCCCGCCCGCAGTGCTGGCCCGACTGGAAACGGGCGTTGAGGTGAACCGCAACACCAGTGAATTGTCCCGCGTGCGCCCACGTGACAGACCGACAGATCTGGTCGAACAAAACGAACGTGCCACATTAGGCGGTTTGTCACGCGACGAACTGGCGGGTCTGCGCCCACGCCTGCGCCCCCAAGCCCCGCAAGACGCCCCAGATGTGCAACAAGACGAGACAGCAGAACCCACTGTTCTTGCGGCAGTTGCCCCCACACTGCGCCCAGCACCCCGACCCCGCAATTTCGACCGGATCGTCGCGCGCGCCACGCCATCTGCCCCCGCAACCGCACCCGAAGTCCGCCAGACAGCAGCCGTTGCACCGCGCACAGTTACGCCGTCTATTCCGTCGACCGCATCGGTGGCGCGCGAGGCAACAGTGAGCAACGCCATCAACCTGCGCCGCGTCAACCTGATCGGTGTTTACGGCACACCATCAGAGCGGCGCGCACTGGTGCGATTACCAAACGGGCGCTATCAAAAAGTCGAAGTCGGCGATCGATTTGATGGCGGCCGTGTGTCTGCGATAGGCGACAGCGAACTGCGCTATCAAAAAAGCGGGCGCAACGTCGTGCTGACCATGCCCAAAGGCTGACGTCGGTGCACGCCGTTTAATCCGCGATCAATTCACCATTGTCGATCTGCTCTTGTTCGATGCTTTCAAACAGCGCCTGAAAATTACCCTCGCCAAATCCATCGTCACCTTTGCGCTGAATGAATTCGAAAAAGATCGGCCCGATCACTGTTTTTGAGAATATCTGCAGCAAGATTTTCGTCTCGCCGCCATCCACGACGCCTTCGCCATCAATCAGGATGCCGTGTTTGCGCATCCGCTCCAGCGGTTCTGTATGGCCAACGACGCGCGTTGTGCTCAGGTCATAGTAGGTGGCCGGAGGACCGGGCATGAATTTCAGCCCATTGTCAGCGATAGTGTCTGTGCTGTCATACAGATTGTCGGACCCAACCGCGATGTGTTGTATGCCCTCGCCCTTGTACTTTTTCAGGTAGGATACGATCTGCCCCGTCTCGCCACGATCCTCGTTGATCGGAATGCGGATACGCCCACAGGGAGAGGTCAACGCCCGGCTCAAAAGCCCACTGAACTTGCCCGCAATGTCAAAGAAACGGATTTCGCGAAAATTGAACAGGTCGCCATAGAACCGGAACCACGTGTCCATGTTGCCCTTGTGGACATTGTGCGTCAGGTGATCGAGATAAAAGAACCCCACGCCGCGTGGCTTGGACGGCTCTAACCATTCGTATGCGCCGTTATAGGGCGACGTGTCGTAATACTGATCCACAAAATAGATCAGGCTGCCGCCGATACCGACAATCGCGGGCACATCCAGCACCTTATCGGTCCCTTCATAGGCGGTAGCCCCAAGAGACAGGGCGCGATCATAGGCGGCTTTTGCATCCACCACACGCCATCCCATCGACGGCGCACAAGGCCCATGTTCTTCCACAAACCGCGCGCCAAAACTGCCCGGTTCAGCGTTCAGCACATAGGTAATATCACCCTGCTGCCACAGCTCGATGTTCATGGTCTTGTGACGCGCCACCTTGGAATAGCCCATGCGTGTGAACAGCGCGCGCAACTCTTGCGGATCAGGATGCGCGAACTCGACGAACTCAAACCCATCCGTACCCATGGGATTTGCATCCGTGATTTGCGATTTTGGTGCGTCGTGCGGGAAAGGACCCATGCTGCGTCTCCTGACTATGAGGTTTCGCGCAATATTATGGCGTCATGGATACGGTTTCTGCGCAACTTGCCCCGCCTTTGTGCTATGTTGTGCGTGTGATCTACGTAATTTTACCGAAATCCGCGTGAAAGCCTGCATATGCTTGATTCTATCGACACCCGCCTTTTGGCCGCTTTGCAAAAAAACGCCTATCTGACGGCCCAGGACCTCAGTGACAAATTGCACCTTTCGCCCAGCCAGATCGGGCGCCGTCGCCAACGACTTGAGGCCGAAGGATATATCGAAACCTATGTCGCACGTCTGAACGCGGCCCGCCTGGGGCTGAGCGTTCAGGGATTTGTCCAAGTGCACCTCAGCAGTCATGCCCCCGAACATTCGGCGAGCTTTGCGCGATTGCTGGAAAGCTGCCCTGAAATTACAAGTGCGTGGACCATGACCGGCGATGCGGACTATCTGTTGCGGGTCTATTGCGCAGACCTCAGCGCGCTGAACAGACTGATCCACGACGTGCTGCTGCCGCATCCGACAGTGGGGCGGGTCCATAGCCAGATTGTCATGGATCAGCTAAAATCGGACGGACCTCTGCCAACCTGATCGGGCGACGCTGAATGGCAGAACCAAAGCTGTTCAATCTAGGTCTCTGCCTGCGGTAAATTTTGCAATTCACCCGTTCAAATCAGTTTTATGAGTGTTGACTGTTATACTTGTAGCCAAAGCCTCACATCGTTGAGACTTACCCCCAAAAGGCATCGTTTATGGAAAGTTTCCTCTATCAGGCGTCGATTTACCTTGCTGCGGCCGTTGTCGCGGTGCCGATTGCTGCGCGACTGGGTTTGGGGTCTGTGCTGGGGTACTTGGCTGCGGGCATCGTGATCGGACCTGTTCTGGGGCTGGTGGGGGCCGAAACCGAGGATTTGCAACACTTTGCCGAGTTCGGCGTTGTCATGATGCTGTTCCTGATCGGGCTAGAACTGGAACCACGCGCGTTGTGGGACATGCGGCACAAGCTGCTGGGGTTGGGCGGGGCACAAGTCGTGTTGTCGACACTGGCGCTGATGGGCATTGCGATGGCATATAACCAGCCTTTTGGCGTGGCGCTCGCGATCGGGTTGACGCTTGCGCTGTCGTCCACGGCCATCGTGCTTCAAACGCTATCTGAAAAGGGCTTGGTGCAAACCGGCGGTGGGCGGTCTGTATTTTCGGTACTGCTGACGCAGGATATCGCGGTCATTCCAATTTTGGCGTTCCTGCCCCTGCTCGCTGTCAGCGTCCCCATTCATCTTTCGCCAGATGGATCCATCGCCCGCTCTGGGGCGGCACATGGCGATGGGCACGGCTATCAAGCGATGAGCCTGGTCGAGGGTCTGCCGGGATGGGGTGTGACATTGGTCACGATCGGGGCGGTCGTGGCCGTCATTTTGGCCGGTGTATTCCTGACCCGGCCTGTGTTTCGATTTATCCACGCGGCACAGTTGCGCGAAATGTATACGGCGCTTGCGCTGCTCATTGTGGTGTCGATCTCGTTCCTGATGATGTTGGTCGGTCTTTCACCTGCCTTGGGCGCGTTTTTGGCCGGCGTGGTTCTCGCCAGTTCAGAATTCCGCCATGAATTGGAAAGCGACCTTGAACCGTTCAAAGGGCTGCTTTTGGGCCTCTTTTTCATCACTGTCGGGGCGGGCATCAATTTTGCGCTGCTGTTTGAGGACTGGCCGGTTTTGATATCGATGGCGCTGCTGGTTATCATCATCAAGGGGCTTGTTTTGTACGCCCTTGCGGTGACCTTTAAAATTCAGGGGCGCGACCGCTGGCTGTTTACCTTGGGCCTCGCACAGGCCGGTGAATTCGGCTTTGTTCTGGTGGCCTTTTCAGTGGGTCAGGATGTGATCTCGCGCAATGTGGCGGAAACACTGTTGTTGGTGGTGGCGCTGACCATGCTGATATCGCCCCTGTTGTTCATCCTCTACGAGGTCATCCAAAAACGCATGGTCGACGCGCAGAGTGATGTCAAAGCCGATGAGATCAACGAGGATGGGCCCGTCATCATCGCAGGCATTGGCCGGTTCGGTCAGATTGTGAACCGTTTGCTGCAAGGCTCAGGGTTCAAGACTGTCGTGCTGGATCATGACATGGAAACAATCGCGCTGATGCGCCGGTTCGGGTTCAAAGGGTTCTTGGGCGATCCAAGCCGCCCTGACATCCTGCATGCCGCCGGATTGGACACGGCCAGTATTCTGGTTGTCGCACTGGATGATCCTGCAGCCACCACACGACTGGTTGCCTATGCCCGCAAGGCCCGGCCCGACATCCATATCATCGCGCGTGCCTATGACCGTGTACACGTCTACAATCTGTATCAGGCGGGTGCCAACGATATCGTGCGCGAGATGTTCGACGCCTCACTGCGCGCGGGCCGCTATGCGCTCGAAAATCTGGGGCTGAGCGAGTATGAGGCCGCCGAAGCAGAACAGGTGTTCTATGCCCACGACAGGGACGCTGTGCGCCAACTGGCCGAATTGTGGGATCCCGACATCCCGACCGCAAAAAACGAGGCCTATGTGGCGCGCGCGCGGCAATTGGAAAAGGACCTCGAAGTGTCCCTGTCCGCCAGAGAAGAAAAGCCAAAACGGGCCTGAGCCAGCGCCATGTGTACCGGATAAAATCCGCAGGCATAATCCAACTGCTGCGCACGCCCTTGGCTGGTCATCAGACTTGCGACAATGGACACCGCCATCACGATCAATCCCGGCAATTAATACGCATCGAGCCAATCCCCAAAGACAGTAACTCCCGGCCCTGTCGCTGAAATCAACTGGCTTTAAACGAGGGGCACAGTCAGGCTGGCCTCGGCAGATTTGCTGGAAATCACCAATAGATCGTTGCCCACGACCGACCCAAGCGCGCTGATCGACAGCAAAATCACAACGGTCCCGGTCAGCGTCGGCACATCAGCAAATGTCGGGGACGGAATTGCGCGGCCACAGTGCGCGTCACAGCACGATACGCGCCGTGCGCTTGGGTGGCAAAGACGCTGCAATGATCCGCGCGGTTGGGCGTGGCGTGCTAAATTAGTTTGGCCTCGTCAGGCGTCGGACACACCTGCTTCGGCAAAGGTTGCCATGCCGGAATGACACGCGACCGCCCCTTTCAGCACACCAATGGCCAATGCGGCCCCTGATCCTTCTCCAAGGCGCAGGCCCAGCGACAGCAAAGGGGCCTTGTTCAGCGCTTCCAGCATACGGCCATGCGCGCCTTCGGCGCTTTGGTGCCCTGCAACCACATGATCGAGTGCCCCGGCCACCGTGTGTTCCAGACAGGCCGCGGCAGCCGTGCATATGAACCCATCCACAATGACGGGAATGGACAGTGCGCGTGCGCGTGCGATGGCCCCCGCCATGCCCGCCAATTCGCGCCCACCGAGACGCATCAAAACATCAAGCCCGTCACCGGCATCTGCATGCGCCGCCAGCCCGTCCGAAACGATCCCTGTCTTGAGGGCAAGCGCCTCGCCCTCGACACCTGTGCCGCGCCCGGTCCAGTCCTGCGCTGCGCCACCGAACAGGCGGGCCGCAATGGCCGCCGCCGAGGTGGTGTTGCCAATCCCCATTTCGCCGACCACCAACAGATCGGCCTGCGTATCCACAGCATCCCAACCCGCACGCAAGGCGGCAACCACGTCTGCCTCTGACATGGCAGGGCCTGCGGTGAAATCCGCCGTGGGGGTATCCAGATCAAGGGGCACCACGTCCATGCGCGCGCCAAACGCCTTGGCCAACTGATTGATGGCAGCGCCACCATGTTCAAAATTCGCCACCATCTGCACCGTCACTTCGGGCGGAAAGGCGGACACGCCACGCGCCGCGACACCGTGGTTGCCTGCAAATACGATGACTTGCGGAGCCTCAATCGCAGGGCGTGCGTCGCCGCGCCAGCCTGCATACCAGATCGCCAGATCCTCGAGCCGCCCCAATGCGCCCGGCGGCTTGGTCAACTGCCCGTTGCGGTCCTGCGCGCCTTGCAGTGCCGCGGCGTCGGGCGTGGGCATATCAGCCAACAGGCCGCGCAATTCGTTCAGTGTGTCAAAGCTCATCGCGTGTTGTCCTTGCCTGTTTGTTCCTCGCTGTTTACCCAATGTTCACCTAGCCGCAAGTCAGGATCAGACATGGCACAAGAAGAAACCGACATCGCGCAAACAGGGCGCATTTGGGACGCGCCAGTTGCCTTTGTGTTGCTGACGCGCCTGCCCATGCCTGCCCTGCCCGACCACGCCTTTGCCAATGGGGCGCGGGCGGTCTGGGCCTATCCGTTGGTCGGGCTGGTGTTGGGCATCATCGGCTGCGGGGTCGGCGGGCTCGCGTCGATGTTGGGCTTGCCACCGATGCTGACGGCAGGTTTGACGCTGGTTGCCCTTGTGATGATGACAGGCGCGATGCACGAGGATGGGCTGGCTGACACGGCTGACGGGCTTTGGGGCGGGCACGACCCTGCGCGTCGGCTGGAGATTATGAAAGACAGCCGTATCGGGGCTTATGGCGTGCTTGCGCTGATCCTTGTGATGGGCCTACGATGGCTGGGGCTGGCCGAAGTTGCATGGACCGGGCTGATCACGGCGCTGGTGGTGTCGCGCGCTATGATGGTGCCACTGATGTACGCCCTGCCTCACGCCCGCAAAACAGGTCTGGCGCACAGTGTGGGCCGGCCTGACATCAGTGGGGTGACTGTGGCGATGTTCATCTCAGCGCTCTGCGCCATGGTTCTGACAGGCGGCCCGGGCCTCGTTGCGCTGGTTGTCGCGGTCGGTGTGGCCATTGGCGTCGGCGCGGTCGCCAAGGCAAAGATCGGCGGCCAAACCGGTGACATTCTAGGGGCCACACAAATCTGCACCGAGATTGCCGTTCTATTGACCTTGACTGCTTTGGCATAAGAAAACGCGCCCCGGTGACAGGGCGCGTTTCGAATGATTTTAGCGACTGTGGATCAGGCCGCGACGCGGCTGGTCAGCACGTCGCCGACTTCTTTGGCAGCTGCCAGTTCGTCACCGCCAGATACGGCGGCAACTTCGCGGGTCAGGCGCTCAAGAGCGGCTTCGTACAGCTGACGTTCGGAATAGCTTTGCTCGCGCTGATCGTCGGTGCGGTGCAAGTCGCGCACCACTTCGGCGATGGCGATCAGGTCACCCGAGTTGATCTTTTGTTCGTATTCCTGCGCACGGCGCGACCACATTGCGCGTTTGACCTTAGCCTTGCCCTTTAGCGTTTTCATCGCGTAGGCGATAACATCCGGGCTCGACAGGGCACGCATGCCGATATCTGTCGCCTTGTTGGTCGGCACGCGCAGTGTCATCTTGTCTTTTTCAAACGAGATTACAAACAGCTCAAGTGTAATGCCTGCCACTTCTTGGCTTTCCACCGACACGATTTGCCCGACACCATGCGCCGGATAGACCACAAATTCGTTTGGCCGAAAGTCGAGTTTTTTAGATTTTGTCATTCTTGATCCTCATAGGACGCGACGGACATGGCCATTTTCTACAGTCAAATCCGCATCAGCCGGGGCACGGATGCCACGCCTAAGGTGCGGTTCAGGTCGAAGATTGTTATATGGCCTACGTCATGCCTGACCGGCCAATAGCTGTGTCCGTCTGTCGGTTGTAAACACACCATAACATAAAAAATGGAAATTCGAAAGCGCACCTAGAGAGATGACGCCGAAAATATCGGTTTTTCAATCAGCTACAAGGAAATTTTCATGCCGCACGTGCACAAAAAGAGCCAAAAAACTGACAATATACTGATTCGTTATCGTCAACCGCCCTCGCCGGGAGCCTCGGAAAACAGGTCCAGCTTGCCCGGTTTGCCATCCATATCGTCAGCAGTCGGCAGCGGGTCTTTTTTGGTGATGATGACGGGCCACATCTCGGAATACTTGCGGTTAAATTCCACCCACTTTTCCATATCCGGCTCGGTATCGGGGCGGATCGCGTCAGCGGGGCATTCGGGTTCGCACACGCCGCAATCGATGCACTCATCAGGATGGATCACCAGCATGTTTTCGCCCTCATAAAAGCAATCCACCGGGCAGACTTCGACGCAGTCGGTGTATTTGCAGGCAATGCAGGAATCGTTGACGATATAGGTCATGCGGGCGCTCGTATCAGTTCTATCAAATGCGTAGCTAAATCAGCCGTCCGCATCATTCAAGGTGGCGCGACCGCGAAAGATCGCCACGCCTTCTATCGCGCTTGGTCGGGCGCCCTTTTCCTTCGAACTTGGGGTTTTCAGGAACAGGTGTTTCGCGCGGGATCGGTGCAGGCGACATGTCATTATAAAGAAGCTGTGCCTCGGGTGCCGGGCCGCGCCGCGTGCCTATGGCCACGACTTCGATGATGCGCACCGACTCGCCGAGTGCAAAGGTCAGAACGTCACCCGCCGCAATGGTCGTGGCGCGTTTTGTGACCCGGTCACCATTTACCCGCACGTCTCCCGCAGCAACGCGGGCCGCCGACAAGGAACGGGTTTTGAAAAAGCGGGCGAACCACAGCCATTTGTCCAGCCGCAGTTTCTCGCCCGCTTCAGACACTTACGAGTTGTCCTTGAGCCCCATCAACGCCGCAGCAAAGGGGTTGTCGGGATCAATTGGCTTTTCGCGGCGTGGGGGGCGGGCCGTGAAATTCTGACCTTTTCCACCATCGCCGTCCTTGCGCGGGCCCTTGCCCTTGCCTTTGGGCTTGCCACCGCCGCCGGGTCCGCCCTTGCCGCGCGGTTTGCCACCTTGCGCCGGGCGGCCACGGTTGGCCGCAGGGGGCCGGCCCCATGTGAACGTATAGAACACCTCGATGTCCGGGGCGGCAATTGCGGCATCTGCTGGCGTGCCCGGTGCAATTTCGGTTTCCGACATGGCGGGAACATCTGCGGGGGCGTCGGGCGCTGGCTCTTCGACAATTGACGACTGGCCTGCATCAACGATTGCATCCGCACCGTCTGGAACATCGGCGGGTGCAGCGTCTACGACCGGTGCATCGGTGCTGGGCGCGTCGCTAACAACGGCCGTGACGGGTTTGACCTTTTCGCGCTCACCCTTTTCGGCCTTGTAGCCAAGACCTGCCATGAGGGCGGCAAACTGTTCCAACGTCATACCGGTGATCGACAGCATGTCTGCTTTGACTTCGAACCCGCCACGCGAATCTTCGGCCCGCAGCATGTCCGCAAGACGTTCCAGCATGTCGATGCGGATCGCACGATCTCCTGCGTTGCGGTAGCCCGCCATCGTATCAGCGCCGTCACCTGCATCCAGCATCGCAGGAATGGTCACCAACCCGGGGGGCGGGGATTCGGGGAATTCGCCCAATCCCTTGGACAGCGACCACAGCACAAGGCGCAACCGCGTCGGGGCAGGTTTCAGCAACAAGGGCATGAAAATGGTGAATTGCCCGAACCGGATGCCGTGCTTGCGCAATGCGCCGCGTGCGTCCTGATCCAGTGCCTTGACCTCGTCCGCGACAGCGGCGCGCGGCAGCACGCCCAAACCTTCGATCAGGCGAAAGGCAAAGCCCTTGGCCAGTCCGGTCAGCGTTTCGTCGCGCTGCATGTTCAACAGCGGCTCGAACAGGGCCGCAACCTTGCGATCAATAAAATGCTGGGCGCGGCGCTGGACTTTCTGGGCGACCTCGGGGCCAGCCACATCGTCAACAAACACCTCAACCTGCGGCTTTAACGGTTCAGACCCTGCGACCAGCTTACCAACGGCGGACGACCCCCACATGAGGCCACCCTGCTCTGTAAAGTCTATCTCGGTATCGGGCGCGTTGTAAAAACGGTCTGCGCGCAGATGGAAATGGGGGGCCAGCGCCTGCAAGGCCGCTGTCTTGATCGTCTTGGCCTCGGATGCGCCAGCACCTTTGTCCTGAGAAAACCGGAATCCGTCCAACTTGCCGACGAACTCGCCTTCGACAGTCACTTCGCCTTGATCATTTACTTCGGCCACCATGGCCTCCTTCTGGCCCAGTCGGCGCAGCAATACACTTGTGCGCCGATCTACAAATCTTTGAGTCAGCTTCTCATGAAGAGCATCTGACAAGCGGTCTTCTACATGGCGCGTCTCGCTGCGCCAATGGTCTATATCATCGACCCACCCCTTACGCTGGGCGACATAGGTCCATGTGCGGATAAACGCCAGCCGTTTGCTGATCGCGTCTATGTCACCATCACTGCGGTCGATCCGCTTGATCTGGCGCGCCATCCAATCGTTGGGTATGCTACCACGTTCATGCAGATATCGAAATATGATGTCTAACAGGTTGGAATGTTCCTGATGGCTGATACCGCGAAAGTCCGGTACGCGGCAGACATCCCACAGCAGTTTGACCGACGGCCCGTCTGTGCAACGCGCGGTGACTTCGGCGCTTTCGGACAAGGACTTCAGCGCCATCAAATCGTCAGCCTCACGCGCGCGGACCAGTACTTCGTGATCCGGCGGGGCCTCTAGGCTGCGCACAAGCGCGCCGATGGTTCCAAATTGCAGCGCATGATTGCGCCATTGCAGTTTTTGCAGCGGGGTAAAGCGGTGATCCATGATCGCTTGCGCCGTGCCGTCGTCCAGCGGGCGTACATCACCCGTCACCCCGAATGTGCCATCCTTTTGGCCACGCCCTGCCCTGCCCGCAATTTGCGCCAGTTCGTTGGGGGCCAGCGGGCGCATGCGCCGTCCGTCGAATTTCGACAGTGACGAAAACGCCACGTGATCAATATCAAGGTTCAGCCCCATGCCGATAGCGTCTGTGGCGACCAGAAAATCGACCTCGCCGTTCTGGTACATATCGACTTGGGCGTTGCGGGTGCGCGGCGAAAGCGCCCCCATCACCACAGCCGCCCCACCCTTTTGGCGTTTTATCAGTTCGGCAATGGCATAGACGTTATCAACCGAAAACCCCACGATCGCAGTGCGCGGGCGCATGCGCGAAACCTTCTTTTGGCCCGAATAAACCAGCTGCGACATGCGTTCGCGACGCACGTATTGCACGCCGGGCACCAGCGCGCTGATTGGGCCGCGCATCGTGTCCGCCCCCAGAAAAAGCGTTTCATGCAGGCCCCGCGCGCGCAGCAGGCGGTCGGTAAACACATGGCCGCGTTCCGGATCAGCGCAGAGCTGGATTTCGTCTATGGCCAGAAAATCGACGCCCATGCCTTCGGGCATCGCCTCGACGGTGCAAACCCAATATTGCGTGCGCGGCGGCACGATCCGTTCCTCGCCCGTCACAAGGGCGACAACCGAAGGACCGCGTACAGCGACGATCCGGTCATAAACCTCGCGCGCCAGCAGGCGCAGCGGCAGGCCGATCACCCCAGTGCGGTGACCCAGCATCCGTTCAATGGCATAGGTTGTTTTGCCTGTATTGGTGGGGCCAAGAACAGCCACCACCCGCGCGTCCCCAGACGACATGGGCTATCCCCCTGCTTGACCTTGTGCCTCAGAGCTCGCGGCCAATGCCTTTGGATTTGAGCTGCTCAAGCGCCTTGCTGGCGTTTTCATGGTTGGGATGCAAGTCGAGAACTTGACCAAAGGCCTGTTCGGCGCGCCGATAGTCCCCAAATTCCTGCAACATCACCCCAAGTCCAAAGACGGCATTGTAGTTTTCAGGGTTCAAAATGAGCGCGCGCTGCAAATCATCCAGCGCCGGACCATACAGACCCTTCATGTAATATGCCGTGGCGCGGGCGTGCCAGCCTTCGGCAAAGTCGGGGGCGTGGTCAGTTACTGCCGTCAGGTGTTCGATGGCGACGTCGATCTGTTCTTGTTCCAATGCCTCACGGCCACGGCGCAACAGCATATCCAGAGATGTTGAACCGGATTTTGCCCACTCCCGCTCTATCTCTCGACTGAGGCGGGTGGCCTCGGCCGGGGGGGCCGCACGCAGTGCGTTCATCATCTCGTCAAGCGATGATTGTGCCAGCGCGGGTGTAGAATTACCTACCGTCAGTAAAAGTGCCGTGACGACAGGGTAGAGTTTAGTCAGATGTGTGCCCATAACAACGAATGTAACAGGCCGCGCGTCAAATTCCAGAGACGCCGACGTGCCACAGTCAAAAAGGCGATCAAAGATGAGTGACACCGTGAACGAAGCCGTTGTTGTGCTGAATGAAAAACTCAGCGGTGCTGATTTTTCAGGCACAGCGAAATTTGCCATCGACGGCGAAGGCGCTGTCATGATGGACAGCACAGGCGCACGCGCAGGTGATGATCCGGCAGACGTGACCCTGACGGCCGATGTTGATACGTTCAAAGCAATCCTTGCGGGCGACACCAACCCGACCTCTGCCTTTATGACGGGCAAACTAAAGGTTGATGGCGACATGGGCATGGCCATGAAACTGGCGTCCGTCCTCGCCTGATGTCGCTCGCGGCTGCCCCTCTGTATACGGACATAAGTCCCGCGCCACTGGTCGGGGCAGCCTATTGGACCCATGCAAAGGACGGTGTGCGCCTTCGACTCGGCGTGTTCCGCCCTGAAAACGCAAAGGGCACGATCCTGGTTTTCCCAGGACGTACGGAATACGTCGAAAAATATGCCCCGGCAGCGGGCGAGTTCGCAAAACGCGGATTTGCCACCGCAGTCATCGACTGGCGCGGCCAAGGGTTGGCCGATCGGCTGCTCGATGATTTCCGCGTCGGGCATGTAGGTGTCTTTGCCGATTACCAAAAAGACGTGGATGCGATGGTTGCCGCTGCACATGCGCTGAACCTGCCGAAACCGTTTTTCGTGCAGGGTCATTCGATGGGCGGCTGCATCGGATTGCGGTCGCTCTATGAAGGGCTGGATGTGGCTGCCGCCTCTTTTACATCACCGATGTGGGGGATTCGGATCGCACCGCACCTGCGGCCCGTCGCATGGGCGCTGGGAACTGTCATGCCAGTGCTGGGCCAAGGGCACCGCCTGCCCCCGGGCAGAGTGCACGATTCATACGTGCTGTTCGCACCATTCGACGACAATCTTCTGACCACAGACGCGGACATGTACGAGATGATGCGCGCACAGCTTCGGGCACATCCCGAACTGGAACTGGGCGGGCCAAGTTTTGTGTGGTTACGCGAGGCGCTGGCCGAAACGCTGGCTTTGTCGCGCATGCCAGCCCCCCCAGTGCAGGCGGACGCATTTCTGGGCACACGTGAACGTATCGTGCACGTCGGACGGATCGAGGCGCGCATGCGCAACTGGCCCGGCGGCGATTTGCACCTGATCGAAGGCGGCGAACACGAAGTTCTGATGGAAACACCGCAAGCCCGCGCAATGATCCTTGATCGTATCGCAGAACGGTTCAGCGCCGCCGCCTGAGACTGGCACAGCGCACACACCATGCTAAGTCTGTGGGCATGAACGCACTGACTTTTACACCGTCCGGGATCTACTGCCCTGCAGGCGACTTTTACATCGACCCATGGCGGCCCGTGGCGCGTGCGCTGATCACCCATGGACATGCGGATCACGCGCGGTCCGGCATGGGCGCATACCTTGCCACTGACATTGCGGCCCCTGTCATGCGTTACCGATTGGGCGATATCCCGTTGGACACGATCCGCTATGGCGAAACGCGCCAGATTGGCGGCGCAACTGTATCGTTTCACCCCGCAGGTCACGTGCCCGGATCAGCCCAGATCAGGGTCGAGGTTGCCGGTGAAGTCTGGGTGGCGTCGGGCGACTACAAGGTGGTTGATGATGCGCTCTCGACCGCTTTTGAACCCGTGCGCTGCCATCATTTCATCACCGAAAGCACCTTTGGCCTGCCCGTGTTCCGATGGCAGGACCAATCCGACGTCGCGCGCCAGATCAACGATTGGTGGTCCGGGTGCGCTGCCGCCGGCAAGACCGCGTTTCTGGGCTGTTACGCATTGGGCAAGGCGCAGCGATTGTTGACCCTACTGAACCCCGACATCGGCCCGATATTGACGCATACCGCAATCGAAAACACAAACGCTGTGCTGCGCAACCAAGGCATCCGCTTGCCCCACACAGTGCATGCAGGCCCGTCGCTGACCCCCAAAGATCACCCCGGCGCATTGGTGTTGGCACCGCCCTCTGCGCTTGACTCCGCTTGGGCGCGCAAATTCGGAGCGTTCGAAACCGGATTTGCCAGCGGCTGGATGGCGATCCGTGGCATTCGGCGGCGGCGATCCGGGGACCGTGGGTTTGTGATCTCGGATCATGCGGACTGGGCCGGACTGTTGGACGCAATCACACAAACGGGCGCGGAAAACATATATGTCACCCATGGTTACACCGACATATTTGCGCGTTACCTGAACCAATCTGGTTGGAACGCTCAGGTCGTCCCAACCGAATTTGGCGGCGACATGGCCGAGGATGCGGCATGAAATCCTTTGCCGCCCTGTTCAACGCCATCGATCAATCAACCAAGACGACGGTCAAGGTTGCAGCCCTTGCCGACTACTTCGCCACGGCCCCCGAAACCGACCGTATCTGGACCATCGCCATCTTCTCGGGCCGTCGCCCCAAACGGGCCGTCACCACGACGCGCCTGCGCGAATGGGGGGCCGAGGTTGCAGGCATTCCGCTCTGGTTGTTTGAAGAGTCCTATCCCATCGTCGGTGATCTAGCAGAGACCATTGCGCTGGTCCTTCCTCAACCAACGTCGGATACCGACTATGGTTTATCGCATTGGGTCAATATCTTAAGGACGCTTTCTGATGTGGATGAAGCGGCAGGCAAGATCACCGTGTTACAGGCGTGGGACACGTTGGATACCACGCAACGCTTCTTGTTCAACAAGCTGTTAACGGGTGGATTTCGTATCGGGATCAGTCAAAAACTGATGACACGCGCCCTGGCCCGAGCGACAGGGCGGGACGAGGCGGAAATGGCGCATCGCCTTATGGGCAACTGGGATCCGGCAACCACCACATGGACCAGCCTGATCGAAGCAGATGACCCAACCGCCAACGCCTCGCGACCCTATCCGTTTTATTTAGCCTATGGATTGGACAACGACGTCGAAAATCTTGGCAATCCAATGGATTGGCAGGCAGAGTGGAAGTGGGATGGCATCCGTGGTCAACTGATCCTGCGCGACGGCGGCCACTATGTCTGGTCCCGGGGCGAAGAGTTGATGACAGACCGGTTTCCCGAACTGGCCCGCGCGCGCGACTTCATCCCGGATGGCACGGTTCTGGACGGCGAATTGCTGGTTTGGGGTGACGAAGGTCCGCAGTCTTTCAACATGCTACAACAACGGATCGGGCGCAAAACCGTCCCGAAAAAGCTGTTGGCACAGGCCCCCGTGGTTCTCTACGCCTATGATCTGCTGGAATGGCAGGGTGTCGATATTCGACAACTCCCGCTTTCGCATCGCCGTGCAATACTTGAAAAACTATGTGAAACTCTACCCACAGACGCGCCCGTAAAACTGTCTCCAACCGTTGAATTTAAGAGTTGGGACACCCTTGCAGACTTGCGCGTCACCGCACGCTCTGCCAACGCCGAAGGGCTGATGCTGAAACGCCGCGACAGTCCCTATCTGACCGGGCGCAAGAAAGGCGACTGGTGGAAATGGAAACTCGACCCCCTGACCATTGACGCCGTGATGATCTATGCGCAATCCGGACACGGGCGGCGGGCCAACCTGTTTACCGATTTCACATTTGCGGTCTGGAAGGGCAACGAACTGATGCCCTTTACCAAGGCCTATTCGGGCCTGACCGACGACGAATTCCGCCAGATCACCGCTTGGGTCAAAAAGAATACGCGCGAACGCTTTGGCCCCGTGCGAAGCGTGACGCCAGAGCACGTTTTTGAAATCGCGTTCGAAGGGATCCAAGCCTCGCCGCGTCACAAATCCGGCATTGCCTTGCGTTTTCCGCGTATGTCGCGCTGGCGTCATGATAAACCCGTCAACGAGGCAAACAGCCTTGATGACCTAAAAGAAATGTTGGCCACCTATGGATAATTCAAACCCACCTTTTCCCGTCTCATCGCCCGCGCACCCGCTTCCTGCGGGGTCTTGGGATTGTCATGTGCACCTGCTGGGCGGGCCGCAACACACCTTGTCTCCGACACGTGTACAGAATCCCGCTCCGGGGTATGATTTCGATGACTGGATCGCGCTCTACCGTGCTCACCTGGACTCGCTGGGATGCAGCAATGGATTGATCGTGCACTCCATCCTCTATGGGTCAGACAACAGTGTCACGATGGACGCGTTGCAGGCCATGGGCGCGGGGTTCAAAGGTGTCGGACTGGTGCCCGACGGCGCGGGGCGCGATGCTATTCGCAGGCTCAAGACAGCCAATATGGTGGCCGTGCGGCTCAATTACGTGCACGGCGGTGTGCTGACATGGAATGGGGCTTGCGCAATGGCCCCCGCCTTGGCGGATGAGGGCATGCACATCCAAATGCTGCTGCATGCGGACAAGCATATAGAACACATCGCGGATGACATTCGTGCCTTGCCTGTGCCCGTGGTCATCGACCACTGCGGCTGGCCAACTGACATGGTCGCCGACACGCCCGCCATCGACACGCTCTGTGCGCTGCTGGCAGAAGGGCAAATTTACGTCAAACTGTCCGCGCCCTACCGCTTCTGCACCGACTGGAGTGCTGCAACACCCCTCATCCGGCGCATGATCGATGCAAACGCAGATCATTGCCTGTGGGGATCGGACTGGCCCCATATCATGCTGGGGGACGCGCAAATGCCCCGGCCCGCCGATCTGGCCGACAGCTTTAGCGCGATCACCACAGCTGATGAACGCCAAAAAATCCTGTGTGAGGCCCCAGATCGGCTCTTTCTGCCCTAAAGTTTCTTTTGACCAAAAATACCACGGGAGGTCTGGAGGGCTGGCCCTCCAGACGGTCGCCGCTGAACACCAGCGGCGACACCCTTGCCCCCGCACCGATCCGGCCATACCTATGGCAAAACACGACAAACAGAGGTCTTTCATGTTCCAACTGCCCTTCCCCGTCCGCGACATCAACGCCTCATCCGGGGATCAGCCGCTGGGTGATCTGCCGGAATGGAATCTGGATGATCTTTATGCAGGCGAAGATGCGCCTGAACTCAAACGCGATCTGGATTGGCTGGAGCAAGCCTGCACCAGCTTTGCCACTGACTACGATGGACATCTGGCAGAGCTTGACGCAGCCGGATTGCTGGACTGCATCCAGCGCCAGGAACGGATCAACCAGATCGCCGGGCGCATCATGTCCTATGCGGGCTTGCGGTACTACCAGCTGACCACCGATGCGGACCGTGCAAAGTTCATGTCTGATTGTCAGGAAAAAATCACCAATTTCACGACGCCGCTCGTATTTTTCACGCTCGAACTCAATCGGCTCGAGGATGACCACCTCGCCACCTTGTTGACGCACAACCCTGATCTGGCGCGCTACAAGCCGATTTTTGATCGCATCCGCGCGATGAAGCCATACCAGCTCTCTGACGAGATGGAAAAATTCCTGCACGACCTGGGCGTCGTTGGGGACGCATGGGAGCGGCTGTTTGACGAAACCATCGCAGGCCTCGAATTTCACATCGACGGCGAACCACTCAATATCGAAGGGACGTTGAATTTCCTCACCGACCCGGACCGTGCCAAGCGCGAAGAAGCCGCACGTGAACTGGCCGAAGTGTTCTCGAGCAATATCAAGACCTTCGCCCGCGTACACAACACGCAAGCCAAGGAAAAGGAAATCATGGACCGGTGGCGCGGCATGCCCACGGCCCAAACCGGGCGGCACCTGTCCAACCAAGTCGAACCCGAAGTGGTCGAAGCGCTGCGCGACGCCGTCGTCGCCGCCTACCCCAAGCTCAGCCACCGCTATTACGAACTGAAACGCAAATGGCTGGGCCTCGATGTGATGCAGGTCTGGGACCGCAACGCGCCCCTGCCGATGGAAGACCCGCGGATCGTCGGCTGGAGTGAAGCCGAAACGATGGTCATGGATGCCTACAACGCCTTTGATCCACGCATGGGCGATCTGGCCGAACCCTTTTTCAAAAAGGGCTGGATTGATGCGGGCGTGAAACCGGGCAAAGCCCCCGGTGCCTTCGCCCACCCCACCGTCACGGACGTGCACCCTTATGTGATGCTCAACTACTTGGGCAAACCGCGCGACGTGATGACGTTGGCCCACGAACTCGGCCACGGCGTCCACCAGGTGCTGGCCGCAGGTCAGGGCGAAATGTTGTCCTCGACCCCTCTCACGCTGGCCGAAACCGCAAGCGTCTTTGGCGAAATGCTCACCTTCCGCAAAATGCTGGACGGTGCAAAAAACGACGCCCAGCGCAAAGTCATGCTCGCTGGCAAGGTTGAGGATATGATCAATACGGTCGTGCGCCAAATCGCATTCTACGACTTTGAATGCAAACTCCACGATGCGCGGCGCGGCGGAGAGTTGACCCCCGACGACATAAACGCGCTCTGGATGTCAGTCCAAGCGGAATCCCTCGGGCCCGCCTTTGAATTCATGGACGGCTACGAGACGTTCTGGGCCTACATCCCCCACTTCGTCCACTCGCCCTTTTACGTCTACGCCTACGCCTTCGGGGATGGCCTCGTGAACGCGCTCTATTCAGTCTACGCCGAAGGCGCGCCAGGTTTCGAAGAAAAATACTTCGACATGCTCAAGGCTGGCGGATCAAAGCACCACAAGGAATTGCTGGCCCCCTTCGGTCTGGACGCCTCCGACCCCAAATTCTGGGACAAGGGGCTGAGCATGATTTCAGGGTTTATCGATGAATTAGAGGCGATGGAGGGATAAGGGGCAAAACCTGACATCCATCATCAGGGCGACTAAAACCATTCATCGACGGTTTGAGTTTCGATACGAAATTCAACTGGGCTCGGTTGCCTCACGATGGGGCAACCGGGCCAACCAATCACGCACCAATGCATGGAAAACGTCGGGGCGTTCCCAAGCCAATGCGTGCCCAGCGGTGTCCAAGACGGCCAAGGTCGCACGCGGAAACCGGTGCATCAAATCCACCGCATCAAGATATCCGCTGATACTGTCTTGGCGACCAGCAACGATCAAGCTGGGGGCATCGAACACAAAATCCTGTTCTTCCCGAGCAAAGCTGAAATCAAAAGCGCTCATGATGCGGGCGTCCTGATCGGCATCAAACAAGGCGCGTGCAGGCGCAACGATCTGTCTGCGCTTTTCAACGATGTCCCACCGCTGCGCTACAGACATATTTTCATGGGCCCAGATTTCAGTGTCAGCAAGCTCCGAGCGGATTGTATCATCTGGTTGCAAAACAATTGGTGTGGGCAGCCTGTCGGGATCAGATGATGGGCCCCCACCGGGAGCGATCAATGCGACGCCAAAAATGCGTTCAGACATAAGATACACAAGACCACGCGCGATATAGCTGCCGCGCGACAAGCCAACCACACCAAACGGTTCATCCGGAATGACGTTTTTGACAAAATCCAGAACCGCATTCAGCAAATCGTCCTGTGATCGGATGTCATCGCGTGCAGGGCTTTGGCCGTGCCCCGGCATGTCCAAATAGATGCGTTTATATGCACCGCTCGCCCGAAGGCCCGGTTCCATGACATCCATCATATAGCGGTGATCCAAAGCGACGCCATGCAAGACAAGAATTGGTTTGCCTGTTCCGATAATGCGGTGGTGCAGCACAAGAATATTCCTTTTGACGCGGTTTGAAAAAAATAGCGCACTCACAACGCATTGTCTCAGGTTTGGTGGGCAGCACAGCATTTTACGCCGCAAGCAGGTGTCATCCAACGATTGCCAGCCCAAACACTCCGCGCCTTACTTTAGTTGCGAATCCTTCGACCCCCTACGATTGATCCCCCCGCGCCGCTGAAACGCAGTATCACGTTGCGCCACACACTCCACGCACAGCTTAACGCCGGGCAAGGCTGCGCGGCGCGCCTCAGGAATCGGCTCTTCGCATTCCGCGCAATGGCTCAGGCTCTCCCCCACAGGCGCGCGCCGCGCCTTCATCCGCGCCAATCCATCAGAAATCGACGCTTCGATCTGCTCTGACACCGCGCCATCCTTGGCCCATCCACCTGCCATAACGCACCACGATTCTCTGTATAAAAAATCCTCGTTGAACAGCCGTTTAACCCGCTGCCGACCGCGCTTTGGCAAAAACAGCATCGATCAACGCTTGCGTGCCGCGCGCATCTTCTAACTGCCAGGGATAGGCAGCGCCGTCGCGCACATGCGCGCCAAACGCTTCGACTTGCAGCACATAGTGGTTCACGCCGGGAAACCGCTCTTCGGTGATTGCGGGGGGATGACCGTCTGCGCCTGCGTTCTTTTGCAGCTCCAGCCGCGCCGTTCCAAAGACTGCAGGATTGAAAGGTGCCGTCAATTTGATCACGCCCTCAGACCCCACAAAGGTCATGTCCTGACAGGGATGCATGCGCATCGAATTGACCCAATGGGCGGAAAACGATGGAAAGCGCGCCGACACACGTGCCACCACATCGACCCCGTTTTCAAAATCGACATCCGCATGTGTGATCGCATCCGGTTCTTGGCCGGTCAGCCATCTGGTCACACCATAGGTGTAGACGCCGATGTCAGGAATACCGCCGCCGCCAGTCTCTGGTTTGTTGCGCACATTGCCCGGCTCAGAGGAATTATCGTAGCAAAACAGTCCCTCTACATGGATCAAACGCCCGATGGCACCGCTTTCGTACAGGGCGCGCGCCCGTTGCCATTGTGGGTGATGCACCACCATATAGGCCTCTGTCGCAAAACACCCCGATGCATCGCGTGCGGTGATCAACGCCGCGTACTCACCGGCACCCATGGCCATCGGCTTTTCACACAAGACGTGCTTTCCGGCCGCCAACGCCTTGAGCGACCACTCCACATGCAGGTGATTGGGCAATGGGATGTACACCGCATCAATGTTGGGATCAGCCAACAGCGCTTCATAGCTTTCATGCAGGGCAAGGTCTGGGCAAAATGCCTTGAACCCGTCTGCTTTGGCGGGATCAGAGGTTGCCAGCGCCACCAGTTTTGCACCGCGCGCAGCGTGAATGGCCGGGGCCATGTGTTGACGGGCAAACTTGGCCGCCCCTAGAATGCCCCATCGAATTGGTTGTGCCATCTCGCCGCCCTCCTGAAATTCTGCTAGCGCCACCATAGCTGCCGCAGAGCACAGAACAAGGCCGTCCATTTACGAACCGGGGCAGTTCGGTCTCATCCATCGCACTTGCCTGGACCAGGCATCTTGGCCCTTGGTGCCATCCACAAGGCCGACACCTCTGCACAATGCAGGGGGTACAAACCGCACAAAGCATCATGAAAAAAGGCCCCGCTTTATCAGCGGAGCCTTTCATCATTCAGTCATGCGCTCTTGGATCAGGTGGTGGCCATCAATCCTTTGGTCTTGGCGATGTCCCGCATCTTTTTCTGCAGCTTTTCAAATGCGCGCACTTCGATTTGGCGGATGCGTTCGCGGCTGACGCCGTATTGCGCCGACAAATCTTCGAGCGTGACGACGCGTTCTGCCAGACGACGTTGGGTCAGGATGTCCTTTTCCCGGTCGTTGAGGACATCAAGCGCTTCGGCCAGCATCTCGCGGCGCACTTCCAACTCGTCGCGCGCTTCGTAGTCGCCCGCCTGGTCGGCGCTTTCATCCTCCAGCCAATCCTGCCATTGCATCGTCCCTTCGCCTTCAGACCCGACAGTGGCGTTCAGCGATGCATCTCCGCCCGAAAGGCGGCGGTTCATGCTGATCACTTCAGTTTCGGTCACACCCAGATCAGTGGCGATGCGGGCCACGTTTTCCGGGCGCATATCACCTTCTTCCAGTGCGCCGATCTTGTTCTTGGCCTTGCGCAGGTTAAAGAACAGCTTTTTCTGGGCCGACGTCGTGCCGAGTTTTACAAGGCTCCACGAGCGCAGGATGTATTCCTGAATAGAGGCCCTGATCCACCACATCGCATAAGTGGCAAGCCGGAACCCTTTTTCCGGATCAAAGCGTTTGACTGCCTGCATCAAGCCCACATTCGCCTCAGAAATCACTTCGGCCTGTGGCAGGCCATAGCCGCGATATCCCATCGCGATCTTGGCTGCGAGTCGCAGGTGACTGGTGACCATCTTGTGGGCAGCACCTGTGTCTTCTTTTTCGACCCATGCTTTGGCCAGCATGTATTCTTCTTCGGGCTCAAGCAGCGGGAATTTGCGAATTTCCTGCATGTACCGATTCAGACCGCCTTCGGGCGTGGGTGCGGGCAGATTTGCGTAGTTGGCCATGTTATCCCTCCTGAATGCCCCCCATTATCACTCGGATGTTTAGGGGCTTAACATCTATATGGGTGCGCAATTGTCCCCCATCAAGGGGTAACTGCGCGTTACCGCAATGTGCCATAATCTACCTTGAACCGGCAGCGGTATGACTGCGCCCTCACGCGCATGTGCTGTTCGTTGCAATATTAGGGGGAAATCACAAAATTCAGTTATGTACTGACTGATTTCTAATTAAAACTGTTACAAAACCGGGTGCTTCACACCTAATTCAACACATCCAACAGGCCCTGAAAATCGGCAGGCAACGGCGCTTCGAACCGAATGTGATCGCCCGATATCGGATGATCAAAGCCCAAAACAGCAGCATGCAGCGCTTGACGCCCAAACCCGGCGACGGCCTGCGCAGCGGCTTCGCTGAGTGCGCCGCGCGCCAATTTCCGCCGCCCGCCATACACGGGATCGCCCACCAACCCATGCCCAGCATGGGCCATATGCACACGGATTTGGTGGGTGCGACCCGTTTCCAGCCAGCACTCAACCTGCGCCAGCACCTCGGGCGCACCATAGCGCGCCACGACTCGTGCCCGCGTAACGGCATGCCGCCCGCCATGGAACAACACAGCCTGACGTTGGCGATCCGTTTTGTGACGCGCAAGTTGGGTGGTCATCTTCAGCACATTACCGGATTCGAAATTCGCGCCCTTGATACCGCGCAGACGCGGATCGTTGGCATCGGGCACACCATAGACCAACGCACGGTAATACCGCTCGACCGTATGTGCGGCGAATTGCGCGGCCAGCCCATGATGGGCGGCGTCTGATTTGGCAACGACCAAAAGCCCGCTGGTGTCCTTGTCGATACGGTGCACGATACCGGGGCGTTTCATCCCCCCCACACCAGACAGATCGTCGCCGCAGTGATGCATCAGCGCATTCACCAAAGTTCCAGACGGCGTGCCCGGAGCCGGGTGCACAACCATGCCCGCGGGCTTGTTGATCACGACCAGATCGGCATCTTCGTGAATGATCTCGAGCGGGATGGCTTCGGGCAGGATATGGCTTTCTTGAGCGTCCTCGACGCGCACGCCAATCACGGCCCCTTCGCTGACGCGGGCCTTGGGATCAGAGGCCAGCGTGCCGTCCACAGTCACCGCACCTTCGGCGATTAACCGGGCAAGCCGTGTGCGCGACAGGGCCGCACCCTCTGGCACGTCGCGCGCAATCGCCTTATCAAGACGGAGCGGCGGATTTTCCAAAATCGTAAAGGACAGGTGGTTGGACGACATCGAGACCCCTATTGAACCGGCAAACCTGCGGTTTCTACGCCGCTTGGTGACAGTACTGACCATCATCATGATTGGCGGCGTTGTAACGGTGGTATCGCTGCTTGTCATCCGCCTGAATGGCGCACCTGACCCATTGCCCCTGCCCGAACGGGTCACGTTGCCGGATGGGGCGACGGCCACGGCATTTACCATCGGGTCGGACTGGTTCGGGGTGGTGACGGAAAACGACGAAATCCTGATCTATGATCAGGTGACCGGCACGCTGCGCCAGACTGTTATATTGGAATAGCGAATCGACACGGGCGTTCTTCATCTGAAAAGAACCGCAGCGACCAGATTATCAATTGTGATGTAATGCGCGTTTGCCTTGCACAAAGCCGCGTACAGCTAACAATTTCTTTGATATGAGAGAGAGGATGGTACCACCTCCTGGTCTCGAACCAGGGACCTCCTGATCCACAATCAGGCGCTCTAACCAACTGAGCTAAGGCGGCACTGGCAGTCAGATACTCCGCGCGTCTGACGATTGCAAGACCGTCAAAAGCGATAAATCCACGTCTGTTCAATCAAATCCTGCCCAAAGGAATGCACAGGTTTACTGTCGTCCAACGTCCAACCGGTGCGGGCGTAAAGAGCGCAGGCCGTGCGATGGCTTTCGTGGGTCCACAATTGCATGCCCTCATACCCTGTGTCGCGCGCAAACGTCATGCACTGGGCCAGCAACTGACGCCAAACGCCCTTGCCCCGCGCCTCGGGCACCAACAGGAACAATCGCAGCTTGGCAGTGGTGGCATTGAAACGCACACAAAAGATGGAGCCAATCGGGTTGCCGCCCACCTCCGCGATCCAACCGCGTTCGCAGGCTGGGTCATGATCGGCCTCAAATGCCTCAAGGATAGAGCGTACCAACGGGCCAAACGTGCCGTCAAACCCATCGGTTTGTGCATAGAGGGTCGCGTGGCGCTCCACCAACCAATCAATGTCGCCGCTTTGAAACGCGCGCAAAGTCACAGTGTTCATAACCTCGATCCTGCCGCCATCCACCTTGCCATTCAAGCGCGCCCACGATAGCACATATCGCTATCATTGCGGAGGCACCCATGGGCATTAACAACGAACGCGACATCGAAGCAAACATGCAGATCGGGCCAACAGATCAAGGCATGGTGCGCATATTCGTAGAATCAAAAGGTGTTGAAATCCCGATGGATTTCGAACCTGAAGAAGCCGAAGAAATCGCTGATGAAATCCGCGCAGCGGCCAAAGCAGCGGCGTCATTGTCACGATAGCAACGCCGCCGCAGATACTATGCGGGCGGGCTCATTGCGTTAAGCAGGCCAAGCAAAGGCGATTGATCCGTTTGCAGCATCCCGTGCAGGGGATTGTCCAAATCCGTGATGATCGTAAGGATGGATGAAAAGGCGACGACCAGCGCCACCGTGGGATAAATGCTTTTGGCCCCGCTAAAGGAGGCGTGAAACGCCGAGCCCGCCAAACCAAATGCGGCGAGCACATAGAGGCACATCCAAATTTCCACAGGAATGGTGGCTTTCGTACCCAACACCACCCGTACGGCATGTATGTCGATCACATCATTTATGGATGCAACAAAGTACCCGGTAATTGCCGTGGGCGTTTCATCTGACGCATCCACGGAGATATTCCAAAGTACCGAATGGATACGCTCTGAGTCCGCAATAATGCCGTTTATGATTTGGTCAGAAACTTTTCTAGAGACACGTTCTGTCTCGTGCGGTTCAATGGCGCGCACCCTTATTCCGACGTATTCGGTTAGTAACGCTTTGGCTTGCAATTGCTTCTCTGGACTTAGAAGGTCAGCCCGCAGGTAAGCAGTACCGATTGCGTTGGCCTCTTCCATGACGGCTTGCCTGCGCTCCTCAAAGCGGTTGTTTGCCATGCCAAACGTAAACGCCAAAAGAAATCCCAGCAAACTCAACAACGCGCCAATTGTAATCCCGACAGAGCCGCTTTCATCTTCGCCGCCGTGGTCGCGCCACCGCACACCGATTTTCCAAGCAACCCAAACCGGAATGCCGATAAACAAGAGCGTGATAGAAATATACGCCCATACCGGCAAAAATTCCATTGGGTTTGAAGACATAGCGCCGGTGACCTTGTACAATATGCCTTACAATCGTTGAACACAGCGCAGCGTTCCGTCAACCTTCTGGTCCGAATTCGATGCATTCAGTCGGGGTCGGGTGAAATTGCGCAACAGGTTCAAAGCTTGGGCTTTTTCTCGCAGTCCACCTGCCAAGACATGCCCTTGCGCTGGCACAGTCTCAGAACCACACCGCAAAGCATCACCAAGCCAACCCAGCCCCCGGATCACGATAGCTCTGCAGTCGCCGCGCCGCGTGCATGGCAAACTTCTGCACCATCACTTTGCGCCGTGCCGATGCCAATTTGTCCTCGGGGCCAGTGCGAATGATCTCGGCGTCATAGGCGTCAGCAATGATCAGACCGCAATCCGTCGGGAGTAAATCCACTGGAAAATCCGAATCAACTGCCCAGAAAAATCGATCACACCATTCCAGATAGCCCTGCCATTTGGCATCCCCCATGAAATCGGCGCGGCTCGACTTGCACTCGACCACCCAAATCTCGCCCTTGGGGCCAAGCGCCATGACATCCACACGCAAGCCGCGTGCCGGAACCAATTCCTCGACCGTGGCCCAGCCCATGCTGGACAGATGGCGCGACACGCCACGCGCCAACATCTGGCCCGGCATCAGGTCAGAGATTACAGAAGCAGGATCAAATACATTTTGCATGCTTCCAAAATATGAACAAAACCTGAACAAACGCAAGCGCTCACCGCCGCCTCTTGGCGTTCGGGGCGCATGCACCTACGTTTAGAGCATAACACCGGGGGACACACATGACCGACGACACACGCCTCACCGAGGCACAGGCCCGCGGTGTGCGCTATGCGCGCGAACTCGAAGGGCATCTGGCGTGGCTCGATACGTTCTCGGGCACAGCCCTTGGGGTTTTGGCCACAGCGTCGGGGATTTACACCTATTTGGGGGTCTCATCGCTGCTGGATGAAAACGGAGCTATGTCGATATTTGCCGCGATTGCCTATTCGGTGGCGGTGTCGGTCGGCATCTTTGTGTTTTGGTCCTACATGTTGCGCCTGTTTCCAGCCGTCAGATCGGCGCGCGCACGGATCGGGCTGATGCTGGCCATGGGGGCGGGATCGCTCGCTATCGTGGCGATGTCATCCTGGCTGAACGCTGCCGCGCTTGCCGGGTCCGCAGCCGTCGAACAGCACCTCGCAAAAACCGTGCAGGACTATCAAACGAGCCTGGAACGCGCGCACGAAGTGGCCCTGAGTGCGCAGTCGTTGGAACGAGACGTGGCTCGGGTGCGCCAATCCTTTGAAGATCTGTCAGAACAAGAAGCAGCCGGTTCGCTCTCAGGCCTCGCTGGGCGCGGTGCCGTTTTCCGCGTCTTGCGCCAAAAGGCCGCTGAACTCTCCGGTCTCGAAGGGCAAATCAGCGCACAAACCCCATTGGTCGAAGCCGCCTTTAGCGAAGGCAATGCAATCCTCAGCCGCATGCGCGCACTGACAGTAGAACCCGGCCCGGTCGAGGCCCGCAGCGTCGAGTTTTCCGAACAGGCGGTCCGACTTGCAGGATTGATCACGCAATTGCGGCAACTGTCTGTCGCCCCCTTGGTCGAACGCGCGGCCCAAGACCTTGCAGCCTCAGTCGTGCTGCCGGAACTCGACGGGGGCACCGCAGCCAACCGAGAGGATCAGGCCGCAACCATCACTTCGGTCCTCGAGGTGCTCGCACAACGTGCCAACACGCTGGAAATGGCGGCACAAGCCGTGCAGGCACTGCAACCTGCACCGGACGTGACCTATACGCCCATCTCTTCTGCAGATGCGGTGATCCTTTATGCGCGCAACTTTGTACCATCCTGGGCCGGTGCAATCGCGATTGATCTGCTGCCCGCAGTCCTCGTCTTTATCCTTGCGATCACGCACACCGCGATCCGCGGCGGACGCGAAGGGGCCGCGATTGAGGACACGCTGACACTGGCGGAACTGCGCGCCGCGATGACTGCCATGCGCGAGGTAGAACTGACGCTGCACGAACACGACCTGCCAAAACCACCACAGCCCGTGCCAAGCCCCAAACAGGCCGCAGAATGACGCAAACGCAGCAGGAAACCAAGGAAACGCGCAGCCCGGTCGCGCGGGTTCTGATGGGTATTCTGATTTTTCAACTCGGGCTTGGCGGCTTGCTGATCCTTGGCGACATGCAAGGACTGCGACTGCCGAGCTTTGGACCGGACGCACCGCGCCTGACAGTACCTGTGCTGCCCTCCGACCAGCGGCGCACCTTCCGACCCGACAGGGATCGCCCCGGAATACAACCCGCCCGCGACCCTGGCGAATTGCCGGAACGTTTGGTGCTGACTGCACTGTATGGAAACACATATCGCCTTGAAGGCGCGATTGATGCAGGGGACGCAACGCGCCTGATCGCGCTGATCGACGCGGCCGACCCAACGCCCGAAACACTGATCCTGCAATCCCCCGGCGGATCGGTGGGCGACGCATTGGAATTGGGGCGACACATGCGCGCCAAAGGGATCAACACGCAAATGCTGGCGGGCGAATACTGCTACTCTGCCTGCCCCTACCTGCTGGCCGCAGGCGTCACACGAAATATCGACGCAGACGCCTCTGTCGGCGTGCATCAACACTATTTTGGTCAAAACACATTGCTGCCGGCGGCCTTTGCAGTCGAAGATATCCAACGGGGTCAGGGCGAAGTGATGATTTACCTCAATGATATGGGCATCGATCCGATGATCATGCAGCACGCCCTGTCGACCCCGCCCGACGAAATCTATGTGCTGGTTCCGGACGAGCTGACAAAATACGGGTTCACCCCAACCGACAACTGAGTGCCCCCCACGCGCGCTCTACCAGCGGCTTCTCTGTTTGCAAAAAACCCTCCCCCCAAAGGGTCGCTGCGACACTAGGCGCACCATCCGCTCTTGCCGCGCTCCGCTGCACCACCTATCTACATGAGTGACGGGTTCTGCCCTTCTCGTGATAGGTTGCATTCCGGTGGCCTTAAGCAATTCCGAGGGCGCTGGCTCTGTCCGGATCCTGGTCCGGTTACCTGGCACCCACCTGTACATACAGGTCCTCGGGAATGAGAGAACCAAACGGTTGTGGTGGTTCCCGTCGCCTCATAGCACCGCATATCCGGACGTGATCAACGCCGATCGTGATGAACACCCGACAGGAATTGGCCCAAGCCATGCGAAACATGCGAAACGGGACAATCATCGTGACAGAGCAGTGCACACAAACACTGTAACCGGGTCGGTGGGCGGGTGAATTTAGCCCATAGGGCTAAACAGTGCCGCCCGTCGACGCGCCAACCAGCCTGCGCACCATATCCCAATATTGATCCTGCACGGCCGTCAGGCTCAATCGACCTCCGGGGCGAAACCAGGTGGTCACCCCGGTCAGCATCGCAATCACGGCCAGCGTGGCGATTTTCGAATCCTGAACCGCAAATGCACCGCGGGCCGATCCGACCTGCAAAATGTCTTCCAACAGGGTCTCGTACCGCCGGCGCAACGCCTCGATTTGGGCAAAATTCTCAGGCTCCAGGTTGCGCAACTCCATATAGGCGATGAACACAGCATCCGGCCGTTCGTGGTGAAACGCGATGTGGAATCGTACGAGCCGCTCAAGCTGCGCTGTAACGGATAGATCAGGATCAACCGGAACAGCCTCCAACAGCTCTTCCATGTGGGTGCGCATCAAATCAAACAGCAGGGTCTGTTTGTCAGGCGTGTAATTATAGAGCGCACCTGCCTGCACGCCAACTTGGGTCGCGATCTGGCGCATCGACACCGCGGCAAACCCGTGTTGGGCAAACAGCTTTAATGCCGCTGCGCGCACGCGCGGGCCCGTGATATCCGAATGTGACCCGATGGTACGCGGCATACGTGTTGCTTAACTGAACACTTGTTCAAAACCAAGCCGCGCTTGCACGCAGACAGTTCATCGTGCATCACTTTGGGCACACCCGCCTCCGAAAAGGATGCCTGCCAAGACATGCGCACCGCGACCATCGCACTGTGTCTGGTCCTCTCGGCCTGCACGCAATTCCCCGAACTCAAAGATTCGGTGGGCCCGGATGTGGATAGTGCCGCGTTTCCGGATTTGATCCCACTCGCACCCACACAAGCAACCGCGACCCAAACTGCAGAGGATCCTGCCGAAACCAGACGCGCGTTTGAGGCGCGCGTGGCCGCCCTGCGCGCACGGGCCAATGCGCTGCAGCGTCAAACAACAGATGAATAGTTGATCCCATTGTGCCAAACGAGGCGCTGTCCCTTGCATAACTGAGCCATGGAGGCCCGCGGCAATTGCACCGCCGCGCGGAACCCGCTACATCGCCTGCAACATCCCAAACTCGCTCACTGACGTAAAAGGACTCCGATATGAACGCACCCCTGCGCCTCGGCATTGCCGGATTGGGAACGGTCGGCATCGGCGTCGTCAAGATTGTGCGCCAACAGGCGGCTCTGCTGAGTGTGCGCACGGGGCGTGACATCTCGATCAGCGCTGTCAGCGCGCGGTCGCGTGACAAGGATCGCGGCGTCTCAATGGCGGGCTACGCATGGGAAGACGACCCCGTCGCCTTGGCGACACGCGACGACGTGGACGTCTATGTCGAACTGATGGGCGGCACCGATGGGCCCGCAAAGGCCAGTGTCGAGGCCGCAATCGCCGCCGGAAAACACGTGGTCACAGCCAACAAGGCCATGCTTGCCATCCACGGTCAGGCCCTCGCCGAAGCAGCCGAAGCGGCCGGCGTGTCCTTGCGCTATGAGGCGGCCGTTGCTGGCGGTATTCCGGTGATCAAGGCCCTGACCGAGGGGCTCGCTGGTAATGAAATCAAACGGATCGTCGGCGTGATGAACGGGTCGTGCAACTACATTCTGACGCGGATGGAAAGTGCGGGCCTCAGCTATGACGAAGTGTTCGCCGAGGCGGATGCGCTTGGTTATCTCGAGGCGGATCCGCAATTGGACGTGGGCGGCATTGACGCGGCACACAAGCTGGCAATCCTGTCGTCTATCGCCTTTGGCACCCGGGTCGATTTTGACGGTATCGAGCTTGAAGGGATCGAGCGGGTCAGCATCGACGACATCCGCCATGCCGACGACATGGGCTTCAAGATCAAATTGCTGGGCGTCGCGCAGCGCACAGGGCGCGGGCTGGAACAGCGCATGATGCCCTGCCTCGTGCCCGCTTCCTCGCCCATGGGCCAATTGCAAGGCGGCACGAACATGATCGCCATCGAAGGGCACGCCGTAGAACAAATCGTCATGCGCGGCCCCGGTGCAGGCGAAGGACCAACGGCCTCCGCCGTGATGGGCGATGTGTGCGATATCGCGCGCGGCCTGCGTCTGCCCGTATTTGGACAGCCCGCAACAACATTAGAAGCCGCAGATCGCGCCGCATCCGTCCTGCCTGCGCCCTATTACCTCCGCATGGCCTTGGTCGACAAACCCGGCGCATTGGCCAAAATCGCCACAGTGCTTGGGGATGCGGGCGTCAGCATCGACCGGATGCGCCAATACGAACACAGCGACACGTCGGCGCCTGTCTTGATCGTGACCCATAAATCCACCCGCGCCGACCTAGATTCGGCCATCAACGCGATGCAAAGCACAGGTGTGCTGGTATCGGACCCTGTCGTACTGCGCATCGAATCCGTTTAGCGCCCGATTTTTTCCAAAAGGACCATTGCCATGACCACACCCACAACTTTTCAGGATCGCATGCTGTCGCTGGGTCTGGCGCGCGTCTCCGAAGCTGCCGCTCTTGCCTCCGCCCGGCTGGTCGGTCACGGCGATGAAAAAGCCGCGGATCAGGCCGCCGTCAACGCAATGCGCGAGCAACTGAACCTGCTGGATATTGCCGGTGTCGTCGTGATCGGCGAAGGCGAACGGGACGAAGCACCGATGCTGTTCATCGGCGAAGAAGTCGGCACCGGCAACGGCCCCGGAGTTGATATCGCACTTGACCCGCTTGAGGGCACGACGCTGACCGCCAAGGATATGCCAAATGCTCTGACCGTGATTGCGATGGGCCCGCGCGGATCCATGCTGCACGCACCGGATGTATATATGGACAAGCTGGCCATTGGCCCCGGATTTGCGCGCGACACCGTCACGCTGGCCATGAGCCCCGCCGAGCGCGTGACCGCCCTTGCCGCCGCCAAAGGCTGCGATGCAAGCGACATCACCGTGTGTATTTTGGAACGCCCGCGCCACGAGGCGATGATCGCCGCCGTGCGTGCCACCGGCGCGTCGATCCGCCTGATCACCGACGGCGATGTGGCCGGTGTGATGCACTGCGCTGACGCCTCGACCGGCATCGATATGTATATGGGCGAAGGGGGCGCACCCGAAGGTGTGCTCGCGGCGGCCGCACTCAAGTGCATGGGTGGCCAAATCTATGGCCAGTTGCTGTTCCGGAACGATGACGAAAAAGGGCGCGCCGCCAAAGCGGGGATCACCGATCTGAACCGGATTTATGCGCGCGATGATATGGTGACACAGGATGTCATTTTTGCCGCGACCGGTGTCACGTCAGGATCGCTGCTGGCAGCAGTGCACCGCGAACCCGGCTGGCTGACTTGCGAAACGTTGCTGATGCGGTCCCGCACCGGATCTGTGCGCCGGATCAACTACCGGACCCCTGTGCACGCGATCTGAGTGCGCAGGCTCTGACGGCCCGTTTCAAGGGCTGTCAGGCACATTTTGATTTCGATGCCTCCGGCGGTGGTATTTTCAGTCAGAAGAAGGGACGCGCAGTCTCGAAGGGGCGAGCAAGTGGCATTTCTGGATGTGGAGCAATCCCTGACGGGGCGCAGGTGGGTTGGCCCAACGGCCGACGTATCGCGCGCCGGCGAAGCCATGGCGCAGCAGACCGCCCTGCCCCGCGCTGTGTGTCAAATCCTGGCCCGCAGCGGCGTGCCCGCGACAGAAGCGCAAAGCTATCTTGCCCCCACGCTGCGCGCGCTTATGCCGGACCCGCGCAGCCTCAAGGATATGGAGCGCGCCGCCACGCGCCTTTTGACAGCTGTCAAAAACCGAGAGCGCGTCGCCATCTTTGCCGATTACGATGTGGATGGGGGTAGTTCAGCCGCCTTGTTACTGACGTGGCTGCGCGACCTTGGACGGCAGGCGAAGCTTTATATTCCGGATCGTATCGACGAAGGCTATGGGCCAAATGACGCCGCCATGTCGGCCCTTGCCGCGGACCACGACCTGATCATCTGTGTGGATTGTGGAACCTTGTCCCATGGTCCGATCGCTGCGGCCAAAGGCACTGACGTCGTGGTTCTGGATCACCACCTGGGCGCAGAAACGTTGCCGCCTGCCCACAGCGTCGTCAATCCCAACCGGCAAGACGAAGATGGCGCACTGGCCCACTTGTGCGCGGCTGGCGTCGTGTTCCTGCTGCTGGTCGAGGCGGGCCGCCAAATGCGCGATGCAGGGGCCAAGGGGCCCGATCTGATGGCGCTGCTGGATCTTGTGGGGCTGGCGACGGTCGCAGACGTGGCACCCCTTGTCGGGGTGAACCGCGCCTTTGTGCGGCAGGGCCTGACCGTGATGGGGCGCAGGGACCGGACCGGCCTTGTCGCTCTGGCGGACGTGGCGGGCATGGACACTGCGCCCACACCCTATCACCTGGGCTATCTGCTGGGTCCCCGTATCAACGCAGGTGGGCGGATCGGTCAGGCCGATCTGGGGGCCAGACTGCTGAGTACCGCAGACCCGCACGAGGCGGCGGCACTGGCCGAACGCCTCAATACCCTGAACGCGGAACGGCGCGATATCGAGGCGACGGTACGTGCCGCCGCCCTGACCCAAAGCGAAGCGCGCGGACAAGACGGAGCCCTCGCTTGGGCCGCCGGACCGGGATGGCACCCCGGAGTGGTCGGCATCGTCGCGGCACGCCTAAAGGAGGCGACAAACCGTCCTTCGGTCGTGATCGGGATCGAAGACGGGATCGGCAAAGGATCAGGCCGATCTGTGTCCGGCATCGACCTTGGCGCACCCATCCAGCGATTGGCCGCCGAAGGGCTGTTGATCAAGGGCGGCGGGCACAAGATGGCCGCCGGGCTCACCGTAGCCGAAGACAAAATAGAAGCCGCCATGGCGCGCCTGAGCGAACTGCTGGCCCGCCAAGGGGCCGATGCGCTCGGCCCCGCCGATTTGCGTCTGGACGGCACCCTGATGCCTGCCGCCGCCACCGTCGAATTGCTGGAACAGATCAACGCGGCAGGACCCTTTGGGGCGGGGGCACCCGCGCCGCGCTATGCGTTTTCGGGGATGCGCATCCTGAATGCCAAACGGGTCGGCGAAACACATCTGAAACTCAGCTTTGGCGAGGCAGGCGGCGCACGTCTGGACGCCATCGCGTTTGGTGCGTTTGACGGTGCATTGGGCCCGGCATTAAGTGCGCATGGCGGTGCATCCTTTCACCTTGCAGGGCGACTTGAGATCAACAGTTTTCGCGGACGGCAAACTGTCCAACTCCGCTTGGAAGACGCAGCACCAGCCTAAAGTGCGGCGCGCACGACAATCTCGAACAAAGGTGGTTTTTCCGCTTGCGCCGGATACCCTGATTGCCTAAAGAACCGCACACAGCAAGTGTCCCGTTCGTCTATCGGTTAGGACGCCAGGTTTTCAACCTGGAAAGAGGGGTTCGATTCCCCTACGGGATGCCATTTTTCGGCTTCCTCACACATACAAAACGTTGGCTGGATAGTTTGTCACCACGAGTGATGGCACGTTCGCAAAGCGTTGACGCGGTAGCCGCCTTTCCAAAAAATACTGCTGAAAATTCTCAGATTGCTTTCTGCGCAAAGATGACAGCGCTGCATTGTAAGCGGTGCCGCATAGATGACGCGGCGTCGGTGCAGTCATTCTACCGAAAATGCGCACAGGCTTTTGGTGCGGGACCCAGATCGAACAGAGGCTCACGCTGACTGTCAGGCTTTGACAGATCTCAGGTTGATGTCACTGAATTGGAACTGTGTATCTGGCGACCAGACTACGCGGGCGCGTCCAACGCCTTTTTCCGCGCACGCCGCATCCAGACAGAGGGCATCAAGACGATGATGGCGAGCACCAAAAAGACGACTTCGATCACAAAGACCACGGAATAGGGCGTTTGTAGCGCCATTCCAGCGGAGCCCTGAAGGCCAACGATCACGTCGCGCACAATCCCCGCAGCCGCCACGCCAATCCCTGCGGCAGTAGCCTGCACCGCGCCCCACGCCCCGAGGGCAAGGCCGATACGGTCGCTTGGCGCGTGGCGAATGGCCGCCGTCAGGGTCGCATGACCAAACAGGCCAGCGCCGACACCAGTCGCCAAGGTTCCAAACAAAAACAATGGGATACCCGCACCCTGAGACGACGCGATGATTGCAAAAAAACCGGGGATGCCAATCGCGGCCCCGATCAATGCATATCTGTCAGGCGACGCACCACGCCCCAGCGCCCGCGAGGCCATGCCGAAACCAACCAGTGTGCCCGCCGCCAGCAAGGCGGTCAGTTTTGTCGTGCTTGCAACAGACAGGCCAAGGGCCTGACCACCGTAGGGTTCCAACAGCACATCCGCCATGCCAAACCCAAAGGTGCCAAGGGCGATCACGACCAACAAACGGGTCATGCCCGGTGTGCGCATCATCGTGGCCCAGGCATCCGAAAACTTCGCAGGCGGTGCCGCCTTCATGGCTTGGGCGCGGTTGCGATCCCGGGGTTCTTGTTGCCACAAGGCAAACAGGTTCAACGCCACCGTGACAACCGCAGACCCTTGAATAACCTGGATCAGGCGGCCGGGTGTATAATCCTCGAGCAGGGCACCAAAAATGAGAGCGCTGACAACCATGCCGACCAGCAGCATCACATACATCAGGCCGACAACTTTTGGCTGATCTTTGGTTGGAACAAGGTCGGTGGCAAGGGCAAGGCCAACAGTCTGCACCATGTGCACCCCCGCGCCCACCAGCAAAAACGACAGCGCGGCTGAACTGTAGCCCACCCAGCGCGGCGCATCCGCCGCATCGGCGTAGCCGGACAGCACAAGCAGCGCAAATGGCATGATTGCAAAGCCACCAAATTGCAGCAGCGTCCCCTTCCAGATGTAGGGAACGCGACGCAGTCCCAATGCAGACACATGGGTGTCCGATTTGAAACCGATCAGGGTGCGCAATGGGGCGAACAGCAAGGGCAAGGCCAACATGACCGCGACCAAAGTCGCAGGCACCGACAATTCAACAATCATGACGCGATTAAGCGTGCCAACCAGCAACACCAGCGCCATTCCGACGGTCACCTGAAACAGGGACAAACGCAGCAAACGCGACAGTGACAATTCTGCGGTCGCGACATCTGCAAATGGGAGATATTTAGGGGCCAAAGCCACCAGTTTACGCGTTGAAAATGTTCGTAAATCAAACATCGTTTCGATCAACCACATTTGGCAGGTGCGTATGCGCGCTTGCGCATATTTCCGACCATTCAAGACATTCAGCCCGCAGACACGGGGCAGCGGGCTGAACTGTATTTATTGCGTGATGGATGCGTGTACGTCTGGCTGCTGCAAGATCGCTTTGACCGGCGTTCCGTCGGACATAATGATCGTCACCTGACTTGTGCCATCAGCAGACGGCACCACGTAGGATGCGTTTGCAACATTGCCTGCGTCCGCGGGCATCAGCGCCGCCGATTCAGATCCCGCGCCCAGCTCTTGGCCGGACAGGAAATCGGAAACCCAGGTCGTATTGCTGAGCACTGCGACGTGCACGGCAAAAGAGCCTACGGCAACCGCGCTCAGAAACAGAGGGACACCAACAGTTGGTTTAACAACCAACCACATTTTTGCGTTGTTCATGCTGTGCCTCCCTTATCCGAGCCAAGGCGTCGCAAATGCGACCAAAATATGAGCCAGCAGGGCAATCGCGCCAAAAACGCGCGTGCCATCGATGAGATAGCTATGCACCTCTTCTGCCTCTTCGAGTGTCAGACCTGTTGGCCAAACTTTATCTTCACTTATCGCCACGTTCATTCCTCCGTGTTTAAGAGCCGGGGTCGATGGTGGAACCATTTCGTGCCTTGATCCAACCATCTAAAAACGCACACTGTAAAATTCACACTGTCAGTTAGATGTGACATATTCAAGTGTAAATGTGAGATTACACATTGGCGGCTTTTTCTCTCCGAACTTGATTAAATAGGTATAACGTGCTGATTTAAATTCATTATTTTACATTCAGATACGTATTCAGACATATTCAGGATAGGTAAGAATGGTAAAATTCTATGCAGTTTCATGGCCCGCAACTCACACAATTCACTCAAATAAACACGGCATACGGCGAAATTCCGTACATCTGTCAGTCTGGGCCAGCGATTCTGCTGAAACACCGATTTTTTCGCAAAAACACCAGACCAGCATTCCACATTGGAACGCACCACCGGTCAGCCCACCTTGGCACGCAAGGCAGGGTCGTACAGCGTTTGCGTCGCCCGCCCCCGGTTCTTGGACGCATAAAGCGCGACATCCGCGTCATCCAGAATTTCAGCCATGGTTTTGCGCGCATCAGGCTCGTAAATCGCGGTGCCGATGCTGGCGGAAATCATGCACATCTCGCCCTGAAACGTGATGGGACGCGACAGCTGGTCGATGATGCGCCGTCCTATATGCTCAAGTCCATCGGTGCCTTTGGTATAAGGCAGGACAACCACAAACTCGTCCCCGCCCACGCGCGCAACCGTGTCGCAATCGCGGGTTTCTTCGACCATGATCCGTGCCACGGTTTGCAGCACGTGATCCCCAGCGGCGTGCCCCAATGTGTCATTCACCGCCTTGAACCAATCCAGATCCACCTGCATGACGCCAAATCGTGTGCCCCAATCAATGTGGCGGGACAGTACATGATCCATCGCCCGCCTGTTTTTGAGACCCGTCAACGTGTCGGTAAACGCCTGTTCCTCGGCCGCGATCATCGCGCCCTGCAAACGCAGGTTCAGCTTGCGTGACGAATCCATCGCTGCCGACTTTGCCTCGACCAGATACAGCATTTCTATGGTCGGGTCGGTGGCGGCAAAATCAGCGCTGGTCAGCGCATAATCCGACACCGCATCCACCACGGAAATACCAAACGACAGATTGACGATGCTGTGCGCGTTGTCCGGCGCGCGCACCAAGACACCCTTGATTTCAGTCCGTGGTGGATCGCGCAACTGAAGATGCAATTTCGAGCCCGCAACGGCATTCAGCTGCTCCATCGTGGTGATTCCACGCGGGCGTTTAAGTTCGAACAGATCCAAGAACCCAAGCCCGATCAGCGGCGTATCCGGGCGCAGCTTCTGCACTGTTGGCCCAGCGTGCATCACCCGCCCTGTGGTCGAAAGCACCAGATGCATCGGGCACAAGATGTCCAATGCGCCGCTCACATCGCCCAGCACTGTCATAGGGCGCGCGCGCCAAGATCAAACGCCCGTCCTTCGGCAAATTCGCTTTCGATCACGGTAATGGCGATGGTTTCCACCCCATCGCCCTCGCCCGTGTGTTCCAGAACGGCCAATGCACCATAATCATCCGCCATGGCGCGCAATACACCCATCATAACATGACCATAGCCGGACAGTTGGTTCTGACAGACCAGACTGAAACTGCCCGGGCCATGATCCTGCAACTCGATCCAAGGCAATTTCAGATCAGATACAGCCAAACGCGCACGATCGGGCAGATCATCCAGAGAATGCAAAAATTCGACAAAGCTGACGCCGCCAAACCGCAACAGGCGGCGCAATGCCTCAACATTGGGATGAGACACGAGATAAGTGCCAATGTCTTCCATCACCTCATGGCGGGGTCGGTTCAGAACCTGGCTGACTGCATCCAACACATTTGGGGTGACACCAGCGTCATAGATCAACATCGACTCGAACTCGACAAAGCCAAGGTCGGCGACGCGCGTCGCCTCGACCCATTTATCCAAGCCATAGCTGTCGATCACAAAACGCTGTATCGCCCGGTTTATCAGCCCATGCATGTCGGTTTCTTCCCAATTCCACACCACCACTTTGGGCGATCAAGACTGAAGAAACCTCTAACAGATACAATTATAACGAAAATCGGGCCGCTCAGGGGCCCGATCAAAAATCGGTCGGTGCCCCGCCTTCGGATTTGCGCCACGCCACGAAATCCGCCAGTTCGTCGCGGATCGCGATATCCATCGCCGGGGGCTCGAAATCGCCAATGATGTTCTTGAACATCGTGTGGGCCCGTTCCTGCGTCCACACGGCACCGGCGGCTTCCCATCCCTCGTAGTTTTTCCAATCACTCAGGAAAGGCTGATAAAACGCCGTCGCATAGCGATCTTGTGTGTGTTGAATGCCAAAAAAGTGGCCGGAATTTCCAACCGATTTGATCGCATCAAGGGCAATGTCATCCGGGGTGGTCGAGGTCAGCGACGGGTCCATATACCTCTGAATTTGCTGTAAAATCTCGCAATCCATGATGAATTTCTCGGGGCTTGCAATCAACCCGCCCTCAAGCCAGCCCGCAGCGTGATAGACCATATTGGTCCCCGACTGCACGGCAGCCCACAAACTGTTTGAGGTTTCCCACATCGCCTGCCCATCCGGCACATTCGCCGCACACACCCCCGAAGATCGCATGGGCAAGCCGTAAAACCGCGCCAATTGCCCCGTCATTTGGGTC
>ENA-OQVM01000102-OQVM01000102.1-marine-metagenome-genome-assembly--contig:-NODE-102-length-128691-cov-16.155939_pt1 | contig 128691 bp, 113 predicted proteins | sample MGYA00237776_ERZ505498 | MGnify/ENA primary metagenome ERZ505498 (study PRJEB26159, sample SAMN06265151) | marine metagenome | isolation source: Helgoland LTER site | place: Germany:Helgoland... | reverse complement strand
GGTGGGCCGTCCGCGACTCGAACGCGGGACCAATTGGTTAAAAGCCAACTGCTCTACCAACTGAGCTAACGGCCCTCGTAAAGGCGCCCATGATACCGATTCGTACTGAAAACTCAAGATCTATGTCTGAAGGATTGCCTTGATGACCGCGCCAGCTTGATTCGCCTCGCCGAGTGACATGAGGGTGCCCAGTCCGCCTGGGTTGATCACGTTGATCTCGATGACATACGGGTAGACCAGATCAATTCCAATGAACTCAGCCCCGAGCTCTGAACAATAGGCGCCGAGCTTTAGAGCGAGTGTCTGCTCAGCTTCGGATAAGGTGGTTGGTTCGGCTTGACCGCCCTGCATTAAGTTGGTCCGGTGATCAGTGTCTTGACGCCGAAGGTAGGCGCCGATCAGATGCCCGGCCGCCATCAAGACGCGCTTTTCACCGCGGTCTATATCCGGAATGTGTTCCTGCAGAATCAAATAGTGATCTGCGTTCTGGCCTAGCAGGTAGCGAACGAGGCTTGGATAACTGTGCGTCGTCTTGTTGAGCAAAAATATGCCCTGACCAAGGCTGCCGGCCGCTGGCTTTAAAATCCACTCTCCGCCGCCTTCAATGATTTCGATGAAGGGCTCAGCTCGGTTGCTGGCAAATGTTTTGGGGTGTTGAAACAGATCACCTAACTGCGTCAGACCGTATTTACTTCGGAGGTAAAGAAGCGCCTCGGTGCTGTTAATAACGCGCGTTTGGGTTTCCAGTATTTTCAGGAGCTGAATCTTATCGAGAAAGCTGTTGCGTTTGCCGAGGGACAGTACCCAAACCAGATCGAAGTCGCCGCAGGCTAATGCTTGATCAATGTTTGGATCGCTTTGAAAACCTTGATGCGGGGTAAGCCTTTGACCACGGGTGATGATCTGACCGGCAACGAGACTGAGCTGGTCTATGTGCCCCCAGGCGACGTGCGTGCCTGCCGCTATCGCCGCGGTCGTTAGCAATGCTAAATTGCCGTCTTCTTTGACATCAAGCGGTTGGGTAAGAAACAATAGCTTCATAGGCGCATTGTCGGATAACCCTCGTATAATTACTACCAAGGAAGCGTTTGGTGCCAAAGATTAAGGGGCCACTTCTCTGACGCAATATAAGGTATTGGACATCGATATGAATATCACTATTCCACAGCATCCCGCGCCGCATGGACTCAGCAGCGTCGAAAAAGCGGCCTTGGTGACCCGAATTAAAGGCTTGCTCAAGGAGCATAATGCGACGCTCGTGGCTCATTACTATACTGATCCAGACCTGCAGGCCTTAGCCGATGAGACAGGCGGTTGCGTTGCCGATTCTCTAGAAATGGCGCGATTCGGTGCGATGAGTTCGGCGCAGCGGATTGTTGTTGCAGGGGTTCGCTTCATGGGGGAGACCGCAAAGATTCTGAGTCCGGATAAAACCGTTTTGATGCCAACCTTGGAGGCGACCTGTTCCTTGGATTTGGGGTGCCCGATCGATGCCTTTGAGGCCTTTTGCGATGAACATAACGATCGAACGGTCGTGGTATACGCCAATACGTCGGCTGCGGTCAAGGCGCGCGCGGATTGGGTGGTGACCTCGAGTATCGCGCTCGACGTCGTTGAACATTTGAGCGCTCAGGGCGAGAAAATACTGTGGGCGCCTGATCGGTATTTGGGCGCCTACGTTCAGCAACAAACGGGTGCTGACATGTTGCTATGGCAGGGCGCATGTGTTGTTCATGAGGAATTTAAAGCCCGCGGTATTGCTGATTTGCTGAAGGTTTATCCTGACGCTGTGGTCTTAGTCCATCCAGAATCTCCTGAAAGTGTTGTTGCGATGGCAGACGTTGTGGGCTCGACTTCGCAACTGATTAAAGCCGCTGTTGAGACAGACGCCGAGACCTTTATTGTGGCAACGGATCGCGGAATCTTCTACAAGATGCAGCAGCAAGCGCCAGGCAAGCGCTTCCTAGAGGCGCCGACAGCAGGCAGTGGCGCGACCTGTAAAAGTTGCGCGCACTGTCCCTGGATGGCCATGAATAGTCTTGAGCAGGTTGAGCGCGCCTTACTGACCCAAGATCAAGAGATTTTTGTTCCGGCTGAATTGGCTGCAAAGGCTTTGGTGCCGTTGCAACGCATGCTGGATTTCAAGCTTTAAACGCGGCACTAGGTGCCGATAAGCTTGACCAAAGGCTATTGAGAGGATTGGTCCTGTAATGCCCAAATTTCATCAATACGCTGTTTTATCTTCGCGCTCAGTTGAAAATTCTGCCGGACAAGCGGCAGCGCGTAACCTAGTTGTTTCGCCGCGCCATCCAAGTCGCCGTTGAGCAGGAAATATTCTGCACGGGCTTGGTGAACGCCGGGAATGTCGTTGGCCAAGCCCAGGCTCTCTGCCAGCTGATACCAAACTTGATCATCTTGGGTGCGCGCCAGAACCAGTTCGTTTAGCACGTCGCTCGCAAGATCCGGTCGCTCTGACTGGTCGAGCAGTCTGGCGTAGATCACCGAGACGGGATAATTGTTCGGATTAATCGCAAGCACGCGGCGCGCAGTTTTGAGGGCCTCGGGCAACTGCCGACTGTCTGCTAAACGCTCTATTTGCGCCAATTCCAGCGCGATGTGGTTTGGATACTGCGTCAGCAGGCCATCGAGTAAGCGCTTCGCTTCCTTGAATCGTTTTGCCTTGGTATAAGCCAGCGCTAATCCATATTGAGTCGCACTCAAAGCGGCGCCTTGTCTGACCTGGGCATGCTTTTCAAAGCGTTTGATGATGTTTTGGATCAGGTCCGCATCCGACACCATGACCCGAGCCCGGATCAGTTGGTAATCAAAGTCCGGTTCCCATTTTTTCTTGGCCAGGCTTTCAGTTTGGTTATAGGCGTCGCTGATTCGACTTCGGGTTACAGGGTGGGTTCTAAGGAACTCAGGGATTTGTTCGCCGCTACCTCGGTTTAGTCGATCAAGCCGTTCAAACATGTACGCCATTGCTCTGGGGTCAAGGTTTGCCCGGGTCATTGTGCTGATTCCAATTCGATCGGCTTCAGATTCTCGCGTTCTGCTATAGCTTAGTTGCTGCGTACTCGCGATGCCTCGACTGGTTGTGACTGCCGCGATGCCAGCCTCGGACCCTGCTGTTGCGGCAAGGATCACGCCGGCGAGCAGCCCTGCAATTGAAATAACACCTGCCTTTTTACTGGCCTCGATACCTCTTGCAAAATGACGTTGGCTAAGATGTGCGAGTTCGTGCGCCAGAATGGCTGAGAATTCATGCTGGGTCTCCGCGTGGAGAAACAAACCGTGATTGATTCCCAGCACGCCGCCGGGTGCAGCAAATGCATTAATCGACGCGTTGTCGATCAGTGTGATGTACAAACGGCGGTCCTCAAGATCACTATGTTCCGCTAATGCGAATATGAGGTGTTCGAGATAGTCGATGACCAGAGGATCCTGATAGCCAGGGGTTTGCGCTCGGACAGCTCTTAAAAATCGCTGACCAAGATCATGCTCAAAGGCAAGTGAGGTGGTTGCTGGACTGCTCCCGCCAAGTTCAGGCAGGTTTAAGTCGTTGTTCGCGGACTGAGCCGTCATCGCAAACAGCACAAGCCCGGCGCATCCGGCACGCAAGAGGAAGTTGATGAGGTCACGCGATGTCATACCGCTATGTTCGCAGGGGTAAGCCCTTGAGTTCAACCTGTATCATTGGCTTTGGCCTGATATACTTTTTGAGTCAGTCTCCAAAGGATGTCGTTGTGAATTTAGAGTGTGATGATCCTGTGCCGTTAGATACGAAAGGATTGAATTGTCCGATGCCTTTATTAAAAGCCAAACAGATGCTCAATAAGCTGGTTGCAGGCCAAGTGCTTTTGGTTGAATCAACTGACGCGGGTTCTGTTAGAGATTTTCAGGTGTTTGCGACCCAAAGTGGCCATGTGCTGTTAAATCAGACCGACGAGGCAGGGGTTTACAAGCATTGGTTGAAAAAAAGTGATCGCGCGACGTGAAAGCGATCCTTAAAAAATGGGTGGGTCGGTATTTTTCTGACGAAGAAGCGCTAATCTTGCTCGCAATCATGCTGGGCGTGAGCTTGCTGTTTGTGATGCTGGGCTCTGTTTTGGTGCCAATTCTGACTGGGATTGTTCTGGCTTATGTGATGCAGGGGGTGATTAATCAGTTGCAGCGTTTGCGGGTCCCCCGATCATTCTCGGTAACCGTTACGTATTTGTTGTTCCTTGGGGGCTTTGTTGGTTTCTTGTTGTTCCTGTTGCCCCGATTTTGGCGTCAGCTTGGAAGTCTGTACCGTGATCTGCCAGAGCTCAGTGATCGGTTGTCGGCAACACTGGTTTCGCTGCAAGCACATTTTCCCTTGGTGATTTCCGAACGCCAGATTAGCGTTTGGGTAAATCTACTCAGCGATGAAGCAACGGCGCTCGGACAATGGCTGTTGACGGTATCGATCTCCCAACTGCCTGTGCTCATTACCGTCTTGGGTTATACCTTGCTCGTGCCGATTTTGGTTTTCTTCTTGCTCAAGGATAAAGACCAGCTGCTGTCGTATTGTTTGGGTTTTTTACCCGAGGAGCGGCCTTTGATGCATCAAATCGGCAGTGAGCTGAGCGGGCAAATGGAGAACTATGTTCGAGGGAAGTTTCTGGAGCTGATCATCGCGGGCTTGGTGACCTACGGATTGTTCGCATTTTTCGGTCTTAACTACGCCGCGTTGCTGGGATTTTTGGTCGGGTTGTCCGTCATTATTCCCTATCTTGGAATTGCCGCGGTGACCGTACCGGTCACCATTGTTGCGTTAATGCAATTTGGTCTATCGAGTGACTTTTTCTACTTAATGGCGGGTTATCTCGTTATCCAGGCTTTAGACGGGCTGGTCTTGGTGCCGATCCTGTTTTCCGAGGCCAATAATTTGCACCCACTTGCGATTATTTTGGCGGTTTTGATTTTTGGCGCTTGGTTTGGTTTGGCCGGCGTGTTTTTTGCGATCCCCTTAGCGATTTTGATGAAAGCGCTTTTGAGTGCTTGGCCTAGGCGACCCGTTTAGTTTTAGCCCCTGAGCAGTTGTGCCTGCAAACCAGCATGGCTATTATGAGCTCCCGTTTTTCATGGAATCATGCTTTATGATCCGAGGCAGTATTGTCGCCCTGGTTACGCCGATGCAATCCGACGAATCTGTCGATTGGGACCGGCTCGTGGCGCTGGTGAATTGGCATATTCAAAGCGGTACGCAAGCCATTGTTCCGGTGGGTACCACGGGGGAATCGCCAACGGTTACGCCGCATGAGCACTGCGAAATCATTCGCGCCGTGGTCAATGCCGCCAATGGGCGCGTGCCGGTCGTGGCCGGGACCGGGGCCAATTCAACCCGCGAAGCAATTGAGTTTACGGCGTCTGCAAAAGATTCCGGTGCAGATGCCTGCCTTTTGGTCACGCCTTATTACAATAAGCCCACCCAGGAGGGGCTGTTTCTCCATCATAAAGCCATTGCCGCAGCAGTCGATTTGCCGCAGATCCTGTATAACGTGCCGGGCCGAACCGCTTGTGACTTATTGCCTGAAACCGTCAAACGACTTGCGGACATGCCACAGGTGGTTGGCATAAAAGAAGCGACAGGGTTGGTTGAACGGGCGGCATCCATTCGCGCTTTATGCGGCGATGACTTCCTGATTTTTTCAGGTGATGATGAAACGGCTTGTGAATTGATGTTGCAGGGTGGTCACGGCACCATTAGCGTTACCGCGAACCTTGTGCCAGCGCAAATGGCAGCCATGGCCGCAGCTGCGACGGCGGGTGATCGAGCCCGTGCTGAGGCCTTAAATGAGCCTCTGATGGGGCTGCATCAAAGTCTTTTTGTCGAGTCAAATCCGATCCCTGTGAAGTGGGCGCTTGCAGAAATGGGGCGCATTTCAAAGGAGATTCGACTACCATTAACGCCACTTACCGAGCGCCATCACAAGCGGGTCAAAGAGGCGATGATGACAGCGGGGATCAACCCATCATGAGAAACTGGTTTTTAGGCGCATTCATATTTGCTGTGACTGGCTGCGGCTGGTTTGGCAACGAAGAGATGGTGGGGCGGCTGGAAACAGGCAGTTCCAAATTGACGCAGGTGCCTGACGGGCTTGAGACGCCGATTTATGTGGAAATGATGCCGATTCCAGAAATACAGGATCCACGGGGCCTCGTCGGTACGCGATACGAACTGAGGCGGCCGGAACCGCTCAGCACGCGTTATGGTGTTGATCAAATCGTCATTAAAAAGCTAGATAATGCCCAATGGGTGTTCCTCGATATTCCCCCGTCCGTGGTTTGGCCGAAAGTCGTGCAGTTTTGGGAAGCGAATAATTTAGAAGTATCAGCTGCTGATCCAGCGCTAGGCATACTAACGAGCAAATGGTTGACGGCGAGGCAGGGCGAGGCAGAAGCGGTCTTTGAAAGTATTCGGCAAGGCAACGTCTTTCGAAATACGCGGGACATTAATCTGTATCAGTTTAAATTAAGGCTTGAGCCTGGGGTTCGAAGCGGTAGTACGGAATTGTATATCGAGCAGCGCGAAGTGCCTGCTGATGCGCCTTACCGATTGGACAATATGGTTTGGAAAGGCAGCAGCGATGATTTGGCATTGGAGCGCGAAGTCCTAAAGGCTATGGCCTATTATCTGGGCGAAAATATCAGTCAGGGTACTATGAGCATGATGGCATCCGGTTTGACCGAAGGCCGGACGCGTCTAATCCCAGATCGAATTAAGCCGGAGCTTCGTTATAAGCTTGATTTCAACCGGGCATGGGCAACCGTTGGCGATGCATTGGAAAATGCGAATATTCCGGTAAATGATATTAATCGCAGCACGAAAACGTATTTTGTTTATTACACGCCGAGCCATCTCTCTAAGCCGTCCTTTTTTCGAAGACTTTTCAGCGGTGGTGACCAGGCACAAGCGGCAACAGACCTCTATGAGGTCCGTTTGGAAGATGTCGAAGGCGAAGTGCTGGTCACGGTTTATCAAGGCGACGGCTTTGCAGATGGCTTGGCTGCCGAGCGATTGCTCAAGGTGATTAAAGAGTACTCGACTTAATCCATGCGGGTTGCATCCTTAGGCAGTGGTAGCAAGGGCAATAGCACCGTCATTGAAGGGCGCGAGGGTCGACTGCTACTCGATCTTGGGTTTGGCTTAAAAGAAACCATTCGCCGTCTGGCCCGGCTCGATTTAACACCGATGGACATCGATGCGGTTCTGGTGACCCATGAGCATGCTGATCATATCAATGGGGTTGCGGCGTTCTCGCGTAAATTTCATATCCCTGCTTATATGACGCCGAGTACCTATGATGCTAAGCGAACGGGCCCACTTCCGGCGTTAAAGCCCATTCAATATGAACAATCCTTTGCTATAGGTTCGATTCAGGTTGAGCCTGTCGTCGTGCCGCACGATGCTCGGGAGCCTTGCCAGTTTATTTTTAGTGAAGAAAGTAGCCGGGTAGGCGTTTTAACGGACTTGGGGCACATTTCCGCACACGTTCGAGACCGCTATCACGACTGTGACTTGCTGATGTTGGAATGTAATTACGACAAAGAAATGTTGGCGTCAGGGCCTTATCCCGTCGCCTTAAAGCGCAGAGTGGCCGGTGATTTTGGTCATCTATCCAACGAGCAGGCCGCGGAACTGGTTGGAACGCTGAATCTGCCTCGGTTACAGAATCTCGTCATCTCCCATGTCAGCGAAAAAAACAATCAGCCAGCGCTGGCGAAATCTGCGCTGACCCGCGTGCTGTGTGACTGGGAAGGGGTCTTGACCCTGGCAAGTCAAGCGGATGGTTTTGGTTGGATCGATTTGTCCCCTTAGGCGCACTTCAACGTCTTTTGAACGCAGCGTTGCAGCGGTTGCCCTAATGGGCGCGTTCGACGTGCTCCTCAGAGTCTTTGAGGGGCCTACCGCAAAGCCTTGCAGCAAGAGGTCTTTGAAAGCGGCGAGTTGCTGACGCCGGCGCCCCAAAGCGTGCTGCAATGCCTGCAGTCGAAAATCCTTCGGCTGATCATCGAGACACCCTAAAACGCCGGGCTCGGACGCAGTCGGGTACCCAGATGCAACCCCATTTCGATTCTGGCTTCATTCAGCAGTGGTCTTGTGGCAGACGCCAAGCCGCTGCCTACAAGACTCTGTGAGTCCTTCAAGTCGTAAAGATCCATCATGAGTCTGCTGTTCTTGGCGCGTGATGCCCGGCGCTGAAGGCAAAACCTTGAGTATTGGCACCATCGGACCACATTGAGCGCCTATCCCACTAGATCTTTGCAGTAAAGACCGGGCGCGCTTGCCTTGGCGCTGCTCGGTCTGATGGAGCGCCCATTCATGGCGCGCGCTAACAACTGTTTTTTTATACATACTGTATACATAACCAGTATAATTTGTTTTAATGGTGGTCCCTTTGAGGAACGCGTCGGGTGGGTTACCGGTTGGAGCCGATGATCATCATCGCAACCTTGATCAAAGACGCACCAGAGGACTGCCGAAAAGACGGTGACAATAAGACGGTGACAATAAGACGGTGAAAATAAGGCGGTAGAAATAAGGCGGTAAAAATAAGACGGTAAAAATAAAGCTGGTAAGAACAAAGACGATAAAAATTGAGATATCCAGGTGGTGTAGCAGGACGACAAAGCGCGAAGGACCGGGTGAGCGGCCACAAAACGCGTTGAGCCCTGGCCGAGACGGTCAAAACCAAGCAGGGCAAAAGAAAGCAGGGCAAGCAGTAAAAGCACAGCAAGAACCGCGAAAAAAGTAACGACAAAATAAGTAACAACAAAATAAATAACAAAAAATAAAAAATAACGTCATAAAGGAAAATCCCTATGAGAATTAAACATATTAAGTCGTCAGATACCTGGTTGATCAGCAAAGGTCGAAAAATCCTCTATCGGGGTCGAACGAACCCGCTCAGTTCTAGTCGTATCTTGGCCGTTGCACTCAGGCGAGATGGTCTTAGACTCATGGGTTAGCGCTTGAGCGCTGTCGGATCTCCTAGGTCTTGTTGGCCTAAGTGTTTTTGGCAGGTAATCAGATTCCCAATCTGAGTATCTTATTAAGATCGTATTACTTAGGTTGACATAGCGCTGGGCGAAGATAAGCGAGCCCCTTGCGCGCTTCCAAACTCGCTGCGAAAGAGGTGCCTTGAGGCCCCATTTTTAGAACCATGAATGATTTTCGGCCGCTTATCCCGTGCCGCTTGTCCCTCAAAGGCGGCTCAATGGCAGCATCCGGCTTTGTCTTTGCTAGCGCCAAAATCCGACTCGCCTTATAATGTGGGCCACGCCTAATCCTAAAGGACACTGCGGGCATATTGATGTTTGCAGTAAAGCATTAGCATTTGATGGTTCTGTAGGGTAACCCGACGCGCTAGCCCCGATTTAAGGAAAATATCATGCCCGCCAACGAGATGAGTCCAGGCGACTTCGTAGCTGAGATTACGGCTCAGAATTTTCAAGCCGATGTTGTTGAAAAGTCGCAACAAGTTCCGGTGATTATGGAGTTTTATGCCGAAGGCGCAGCGCCATCGGATGAACTCTCAAAGCTCTTGGGAACCTTAATTCCGAGCTATCAAGGTAAGTTATTTTGGGCGCGCGTGAACGTGCAAGCCAATCAGCAATTGGTGCAGCAGTTGGGCGTTCGGGGCCTGCCAACCCTCAAAGTTGTAAAAGGGGGGCAGTTGTTGGACAACCTGGAAGGCCCTCAGACCCAAGGGGCACTCAGCGCGTTGTTTGATCAGCTGACGATGAGTGAAGCAGATCAAATCAGAGCACAAATTGCTCAGTATTTGAGTATCGGTGATCGCGAGCGCGCCATGGAGATGCTACGAGAAATGATGGTCCAAGAGCCGTTAAACGTTGCGCTGAAAACAGAACTCTGTGACTTGATGATTCAAAGCAATCAAATACAAGAGGCGGAAGCCTTGCTGGGGACTTTGCCAAATGATGCCGAGGGCATCGAAAAAGCGAAGAGTCGACTGTTTTTTGTTCAAGAAGCGAGTCCGCTCGGCCCGATAGAAGACCTTGAAGCTTTGGCGAGTGCCCATCCTGATGAGCAATCCCATTTGTATCACTTCGCCTGTGCGCTTGTGGCTGCTGATCAAATTGAAGCGGGATTGCAGGTGCTTTTAGACATGTTACGGCGCGACAAATCTTGGTCTGAAGATAAGGCGCGGCAGACGATGATCCGGGTTTTCGAGTTGCTCGGGAAAGGCGATCCGATGGCCTCAACGTATCGGCGTAAAATGTTTACGCTGATGCATTAATGGGATCCTCGGTGCCGAGTCTGGGAATCTGGTTGTTTCAAGAGGCTTGGTTTAGTCTGTTACAGCAAAGTTGCTAACCAACTGGGTGAAAGCCTTAAATCTGTTGAGCATTGCGCTTGGAAATACCCTGAATCCGTCATGGAGTCGAGATGGCACTAAGCGAAATAATTCTGAGTTTAATCATAGGCTGCTTAATTATCGGCCAGATTTTTTGGATTCGTCGAGGGGATGCCCGTGAAGCCGCCGGCAAGGCCGAGATCGATGATCTTCAGGCAGCCCTCTCGGCCCGCACGAGCCTAGATCAGACGGCTCGAAATGAACTCACGCAACTTGAAACCAGTTTAGTCGCCAAGGCCGAACTTGAGGCGGAGTTACGTCAGAGGCTGCAAGCCGCCGATCTCGCCGTCACGACACTTAACCAAGAAAAAATGGAACTCCGTGAGCAGTTGGCACAGGTTTCAACAGCGATGGCGCAACAAACCGCGCACCATCAGGATAAACTGGTTTTGCTGGATCAAACCAAAGAAAAACTGTCGGAAACGTTCAAATCCCTCGCTAGTGAAATTTTCGAGTCAAAGCAGCAGACCTTCAAGCATCAAAGTGAAGAGCAGCTCACCCATTTGTTAAAACCCCTTGGGGAGCGGTTGAAAGATTTTCAAACCCGGGTCGAAACCGCCTATAGCGAAGAGAGCAAAGAGCGGTTTTCGTTGCGCAACGAACTAAAAAATTTACGGGATCTCAATACCCGTCTCAGTTTAGAAGCGGTGAACTTGACCAATGCCCTCAAAGGCGAAAGTAAAACCCAAGGGACTTGGGGCGAAATTATTTTAGAGCGGGTGCTTGAAAAGTCCGGGCTCGTAAAAGGTCGTGAGTATGACGTTCAGCTATCGCTAAAAAGCGAAGAAGGGCGACGCTATCAACCCGATGTGGTCGTCCATTTGCCGGAAGGCAAAGATATCATTGTTGATTCAAAAGTCTCCCTGACAGCCTATGAGCGGTATTGTTCGGCTGTGGACGTCGAGCAACAGGCGCATCTAGTGGCGCACGTGCAATCGCTGCGTAATCACGTTAAGCAGTTGGGAGAAAAGGATTACCAAAATTTGGCCGGGATTCAATCGCTGGATTTCGTGTTGATGTTCGTTCCCATTGAAGCGGCTTTCTCGGTTGCGATGCAACAGGACGACGCGCTGTTTGGCGATGCGTTTGATCGTAACATTGTCATCGTGACGCCATCGACCTTGCTGGCAACGCTTCGAACCATTCAAAATATTTGGCGATACGAGCACCAAAGTAGTAACGCTCAGGAAATTGCTGCCAAGGCCGGCGGGCTGTTCGACAAGCTGGTGAGCTTTGTCACCGACCTTGAGCTTGTGGGGACGCGGCTGGCGTCAACGCAGAATGCGTTTGATGATGCGCATAAAAAGCTTTCGAGTGGTCGGGGTAATTTGATCAAGCGCGCCGAAGCGATGCGCCGTTTAGGCGCCAAAACCAGCAAATCGATGCCGAAGCATCTGGTTGAGGATCGCCCTCTGAGCGGTATCGGGCTGGTTGAATCAGATGATGATGACGATGACGTCATCATTAATTGACGTCCCAGGGGAACCATTCGATTTTCTGATAATGAGGCTGGGCGGCATGTGAGTGGGGTGCCTGTGCCGCCGTAATTGCAACCAATTGATACGAGGCGGTCCAATGCGAGGAACTAGCGAGTCTCTAGTCTTTAATAAGGCGGCCTCAATAAGCTGGCTTTAATAACGAGGCTTTACTTACAGGCTTTAATAACAGGCGTTAATAATAGGCTGTAATCGCTAAGCCTTTGGTCAATCGGCCGCGTTATTGGATAATCGATCGATGGTCGAGGCTGATATCAATTGCTGAACGCGTCCTGAATCCTCGGCCGAACCCCGTGCCGCTTGTGCGAAAAGGTGGCGATGACGCGAAGGCGCAAGCCGCTGAACAAACATTGGCGCAATCCGCTGGTTTGGGTAACAATTAATGACCCAGCGGGCATGGGCTGAAAAATTTGAGACTGTATGACGTAAACCGAATGCTAGGCTAGGCTAGGCCTCGCGCCGCGAATTCGAATAAAACAAGAATCGTCCCGGAAGCGCAACGCAATTGCCGTGGCAAAGTCGTTCAAGCATTAGCAAAGAGGCAAGACCAATGAGCCAAAAAGATCAGCAACAACCAGACACCCAGGGCAGTCGCGCGCCGGTAGAAGACTTGGCGAGGAAAGCCGCAGACGAAATCGGACATCAAGCCTACTGGCGAGCGAATGTGCGAACGTTATTAAGTCTGTTATTGGTTTGGTTTCTCGTGTCGTTTGGCTGTGGCATTCTTTGGGTTGATGCCCTCAATGCGTACAGCTTCTTTGGTTGGAAACTGGGGTTTTGGTTTTCACAGCAAGGTTCGATTTATACGTTTGTGGTGCTCATTTTCGTTTATGTCTTTCAGATGAATGCGCTTGATCGGCGGTTTAACGTGGATGAGGATCGGTAATGTCAGCCCAAGTCCTCACCTATATTTTTGTAGGACTCACTTTTGGGTTGTATATCGCGATCGCTATTTGGAGTCGTTCAGGCTCAACCAAGGACTTTTATGTGGCAGGGGGGCATGTTCACCCACTCGCCAATGGTGCTGCAACTGCGGCGGATTGGATGTCGGCTGCGTCCTACTTGTCGATGGCTGGGATTATTGCCTTTGAAGGGGCCGATGGCGCCCGGTATCTGATGGGTTGGACCGGCGGATACGTGTTGCTCGCATTATGTCTTGCGCCCTACCTTCGTAAATTTGCGAAATTTACGGTCCCAGATTTTGTTGGCGATCGCTACTATTCTCAAACCGCCCGTTTGGTTGCAGTGCTCTGCGTGGTGTTCATTTCGTTTACCTATATCGCTGGGCAGATGCGCGGTGTTGGAATTGTGTTTTCACGGTTCCTTGAGGTCGACATTGACCTAGGTGTTGGGATTGGCATGGGGATTGTGTTTTTCTATGCTGTGCTGGGCGGCATGAAAGGCATTACCTATACTCAGGTTGCTCAATATTGCGTGTTGATTTTTGCCTACTTGGTGCCGGCGATCTACATCTCGCTGATGTTAACCAATGTCCCTCTGCCCATGCTGGGTTTCGGATCGACGGTAAACGATGGCTCGGGGATGTTCTTGCTCGAAAAATTGGATGGCTTAACACAAGAGCTGGGAATGGCGGCGTTCACGGAAGGCAAGAAGTCGACGGTGGATATGTTTTTTATTACGGCGGCGCTCATGGCCGGCACGGCCGGTTTGCCGCATGTTATTGTGCGGTTTTTCACCGTGCCCAGCGTTCGAGATGCTCGAATTTCAGCAGGTTATGCGCTGATTTTTATTGCCTTACTGTACACAACCGCCCCAGCGGTCGCTGCATTTGCTCGACTCAATATCATCGATGCATTGAACGAAACAGAGTATCAAGCGCTGCCAGAATGGTTTAGCAAGTGGGAGGATTCCGGTCTTTTAGCTTGGGTCGATAAAAATGAAGATGGGAAATTGCAGTATCGGGGTGGGGCCGCGCTCGAGCCGGCTAAACCAATTTTCTCAGGCGAGCGCGGCGCATCCGGTGAGCGACTCGTGTCGAACGAAGTCGGTGCGAGCACCAATGAGCTTTATATCGATAGAGATATCATTGTGCTGGCGCACCCTGAAATCGCGCAATTGCCAAATTGGGTTGTCGCATTGGTTGCGGCGGGCGGGTTGGCGGCGGCCCTGTCAACGGCGGCGGGCCTGTTGCTCGTGATCTCATCGGCGATCTCCCATGACTTGCTTAAAAACACCTTGGCGAGGAATTTGACCGAAACCCAAGAGTTGCGATGGGCGCGAGTCTCTGCCGCGGTGGCCATTTTGATTGCGGGCTTGTTCGGAATCTATCCCCCTGGATTTGTCGCCGAGGTGGTTGCGTTCGCGTTTGGTCTGGCCGCGGCGAGTTTCTTCCCGGTGATTTTGTTAGGCATTTTCTCGACGCGTATGAATAAAGAGGCGGCAATATCAGGGATGCTGAGTGGGCTGATTCTAACCACGTCCTACATCGTCTATTTTAAGTTTATGGCGCCTGAACTAAATCATGCGGAACATTGGTGGTTTGGGATCTCCCCAGAAGGCATTGGCACCTTAGGGATGCTGCTCAATTTTGCCGTTGCGCTTGTCGTCATGCGGGTGACGCCACCGCCGCCTGAGGCCGTGGTTAATATGGTTCGTGGCATTCGAATTCCAAAACAGGCTACTTAAAATGAGTCAAGGCACAATGCTGGTAGATACCTACCGCTCGGAAGGGATCCGCCGGGTTAAACTCGTTTTCACCGACATTGACGGGGTCATGCGGGGCAAATACATCAGCCTGGATAAATTTTCAGGCGTCGCTGAGGGCGTATCAGGATTCTGTGATTGCGTGCTGGGTTGGGATGTTAATGACCAGCTCTATGACAATGCGGAATTTACGGGTTGGCATACGGCCTTTCCAGATGCGTTGTATCGGATCGATTTAAATACCGAGCGCCGGCTCAAGGAGGAAGGCGATATCCCGTTGTTTCTCGCGGAATTCGTCTCGGAGGATGATCGACCCCATCCAATCTGCCCGCGCAGCCGCCTGCAAAGTGTGATTGCAAAAGCGAATGCCTTGGGCTTTCAGTCGCACATGGCCTTTGAGTACGAGTTTTTTGTTTTTAAAGAAACGGCGCAGTCCGCGGCGGACAAGGGCTACCGAAATCTGATGCCTCTGACGCCGGGTAATTTTGGGTATTCCGCCTTGAGGACCTTTACGCTCTCAGACCTTTTTAATGAGTTAATGGATTATTGTGAGGATCACGATCTACCGTTGGAAAGCGTTCATTGCGAAACGGGCCCAGGGGTTTGGGAGGCTGCCATCGCTGTTGATGATTGTCTCAAGGCTGCGGATAAAGCGGCGCTCTTTAAAACGTTGGTTAAAGCCTTCTTCCAAAAACGGGGCATGATTGCGACGTTCATGGCGAAATGGTCGATGGATTATCCTGGTCAAAGTGGGCACCTCCATCAGTCGCTGGTTACAAAAGATTCTGGCGCTGGGGCCTTCTATGATGCGGCGGATCCCTTAATGATGAGTGCGGTGATGAAGCAATACGTTGCCGGCGTGCAACGATACTTGCCAGAATTGCTTGCGGTTGTCGCGCCGACCATCAATAGCTATAGCCGTCTGGTCAAGGGCGCCTGGGCGCCGACCGCCTCAACTTGGGGGGTCGAAAACAGAACTTGCGCGTTGCGCGTCATCCGAGGCTCGACCAAGTCGCAGCGAATGGAGTTTCGGGTGGGCTCGGCGGATGCAAATCCGTATTTGACCGCGGCCGCGACGCTGGGGGCTGGGTTGCTTGGCATCGAGTCTGCGCTTGTGCTCGATGAACCCGTGTCGGGAAACGCTTATGATGCGCAAGATGCGCTGCCCGCATCACAACAGTTTTCAAGTAATTTATTGGATGCGACGCGAAAATTCGCAACCTCATCTGCCGCCGAAAAAATCTTTGGTGCGGCATTTCGAGCCCACTTCACCGCGAGTCGCGATTGGGAAGTCAGGGAGTATGAACGACATGTCAACGACTGGCAGTTGGCTCGATATTTCGAAATTATTTAAGTGCGCATGAAAACGTGATCAGGAGGCCGGTTTGACGGTTGTTGGAATTTTAAAAGCCGATAGTGTGCTCGATGACTTAAAGCGCACGCACGGCGATTACTCGGATATGTTTACCCGCATTTTGAGCACAGACGCGCACCCTTGTGAGGTGAAGGTTTACGATGTTGAGCACCTCGAGTACCCGCCTGAACTCGATGCCTGTGATGGTTATCTGATCACGGGCAGCAAGCGCAGTGTTTATGAAGACGAACCTTGGATTCAACAGCTGGGGGATTTTGTTCAGGCCCTGCACAAAGCGCGAAAGAAGCTCGTGGGAATCTGTTTCGGACATCAGCTGGTTGCGCAAGTTCTTGGGGGTAAAACCGAGAAAAGCGATCGGGGTTGGGGGGTAGGTCGACACGACACCCGATTGTTGATGGATTTAAATGCAGTTGCACCGGCCGGGACGGAATTTTCCCTACTCTCAAGCCATCAAGACCAAGTGTCGCAATTGCCCGAATCAGCAAAGATTCTCGCTCAGAGCGCGTTTTGTCCGATTGCCGGCATGTTGATTGGCCAACATATTTTAACGTTCCAAGGCCATCCAGAATTCGACACGGCCTATGCGCGCGCCTTATTACAGATTCGCCGTGAGGCTGTGGGCGAGGCGAAATATGAAGCTGCCGTTTCGTCGATGATGCAGGCGCCAGATCAAGGACGTGTCGCGGATTGGATCTTGAGATTTATTGAAGGCGATGGTGCTGGATCAAGGCCGTAAGACCGGCATATTGCAATTGAGAATTTTCAGGTAAGATTCTCGACTTGACCCCAATTAAGGTAACGCTGTTGCGACCAAAGGTACATCAGGGACATCCGCTCGAACAACTGGATACCCGCATTTTCAGAGCCTGTGATATCCGGGGCCGAGTGCCTGAGCAGATTAATGTTGAAGTCGCCTTCGCTGTCGGACGTCTATTAGGTCGCTGGTACCCTCAAGCAAAAGTGGGCGTTGGCCGGGATACTCGAGTCTCAAGCGCGGCCTTAGCCGACGCGCTGATCGCCGGTTTTTTGACTTCGGGTTGTGAAACCTTTGACCTCGGGTTTTGCCCGACGGAAATAGTGGCCTTTGGCGTGGGTATCGAACGAATTCATTTGGGCGTCATGGTAACCGCAAGCCACAATCCGGAACCGGACAATGGCTTTAAAGTCTTTAAAGCCCACGGTGATCAAGAACCCATCGCCCATTTGATGGATCGATTGAGAGTTGCCTTACTGGAAAACCCAAGGGGTCAGACTACCAGCGCTGCGAAAGCACCGATTGCACTGTCACTGATCAACGAGTTCGTTGAACACATCGCCGAGCCCCTAGACTTAAAATGGACGAAAGGTCCGCTTGCACTCAATGGCTTAAACGGAACGGCAAGCCTGGTTGCAACGCCGCTTGCAGAGCGATTAGCGCTAGACGTCCGGTGGATTCGGGGCGAGCACGCGGGGCTCCCGGTGGCGGGCCCTGATCCGCTTAAGCCACCGCTCGCCGCCGAAATGTCCGCGTTTGTTCGAGCAAGTCGAACGGGTGTTGGGGTTGCCTGGGATGGTGATGCGGATCGATGCGTGTTTTTTGATGCGGCAGGGGCCTTGGTGCCCAATGCCTATGTCATGGCAATGATGGCAGACCATTTCCTTAAGAACGCGGGCGCGGCAGGCGTGGTTTACGATCCAAAACTGGTGCTGAGTATTCAAAAAACAGTAACCCGTCATCGGAGTCACGGGGTTCGGGTGGCAACGGGTTCGTCGCATATGCGAGCCGCAATGCATCATACGGGCGCGGTCTATGGCGGGGAGTCTTCGGCGCATCACTACTTCGGGCGCTTGGGGGGAATCGACTCAGGGATGTTGGCTTGGGTTACCATGCTCCAAATTATTGAACATTCTGATCAAACGCTTTGCGAACTTGCCAGCGCCTACCGCCAGGAAGTGGCTGTTTTGCCTGAGTTAAGTCTCAAGGTCGATCACCCCGAGGCGATGATCCTTGATCTGGATCAAGCGCTCTTGAAAGGCAAGGCTTGCCTTGAAGTCGAAGGTGGCAAAGCAACCTTTGGCGTAGAAACGCATCGCACTTATCAACTGGCATCGGGCGTTCGTTTTAGTCTTAACCCGTCGACCACCGAAGCGGTGATGCGGTTCAATTTTGAGTCCGACGGCGATCCGCAACATCTGCTCGAGCAATCGGAAGAAATTTTAAAAGTGCTCCTGCGGCATACCGATTCTGATAAAACGTCGCTGCCGGTCTTAGCGCTAGCCTGAAAAAAACCGCTGCTTTTAAGTGCCCTTAAGTCACGCGGACCAAAGCCAGGCTGCGCCTCGAACGCCGCTGGCGTCACCATGCCGGGCGCAGGCAATGCGGGTTGCGACCTGGTCTGAAAAAACAGAGTGCGCCCACTGGCCTTCGACGGCCTGGCAAAGCCCTGGCGTGTTTGATAAACCGCCGCCTAGAACAATGATGTCCGGGTCGATTAAGTTGATGACGGTGGATAAGGCGAGTGCGCACAGCTGACTATACTGATCGAAGGTCTTTTGAGTCGCCTCGGACCGATTCGGTTTGTCAAAGATTTCGGCCGCTGTCCATCGCTCACCGGTTAAAACCTTATAGCTCTTTGTCACGCCGTCGCCGGATAACCAGGTTTCAATGCAGTCAATCTGACCGCAATAACACGATCGTCCTCGGGGCCACGGAAAATCCGTATCGGGTCGCAGGCGATCAAAGGGGAGTGCGTTGTGTCCCCATTCTCCGGCAATCGCGTTCGGGCCGGCTAAGAGGCTTTGATTGATTGCGATGCCGCCGCCGACGCCGGTGCCTAAAATGACGCCAAAGACACAGTTGTGATCTTGACCCCCGCCGTCTAAAGCTTCAGACAAGGTAAAACAGTCTGCATCATTGGCGATTTTAACGTCCCTAGACACTAGCCGGCTTAAATCAGCGGCTAGATTCTGACCATTGAGCTCTGTGGTATTGCAGTTTTTCATGAGGCCTGTCTTTTTTGAAACAGCGCCGGGTGTGCCAATTCCGATCGGCTTCATGAGGCGGGGATCGGGTTCGGGATCCGCTAATTGGATGGCTTTGGCCAGCGCCTCAAGCAGGTCAGGATAATGTCCCCGGGGGGTTGGGAATCGGTTTTGATAAGAAATGTGACCGCTGGGTTCTAAGCAAATGACTTCGGTTTTGGTGCCGCCAAGATCGATACCGATGCGGGCCTTGGCGGGTTGAGCGCGGTCTTGGCTCGGTCGGGCATCAGGTGCCACAGAAGGTTCTTTTAACGATTTCATCACTTGCGGGTGCCTGCGCAAACCGAGAACGGGCAAGCCCGGGGTCGAAGGGGCGGGTCACAGCTTCCAGCAGGGCATCAAACTGATCAAAGCGACCTTCGCTGTAGGCTTGCTGAATCGCGTGTTCGATGAGGTGATTGCGTGGAATGACATAAGGATTCGCTTGTTGCATCCGGTGTCGCGCAGCGGGCTTGTCTTGGCTGTCCTGCAAGGCGGCGTGCCATTGCGCCATCCATTGCTGCCAATCATCCGTTGGCAACAAGGGGGTTTTGCTTTCAAGGCGGTCTGCGAGTCCAGAGAAGCTATTGGTAAAGTCGAGTTCGTGGGTTTCAAGCAAGGCCAAGAACTCTGAAAAAAGCGCGCGGGAAACCTTTGAGGGCGTTAAACCGAGTTTGTCCGCACTGTGGGCATTGTAGTGGTCATCGAATCGGTCTGGAAAGGTCTGCAGGGCTGCTTTGGCTTGTTCTATCGCGACATCTTCGTTGTCATGAAGTAACGGCAGTAACGCTTGTGCCAAGGTCATCAAATTCCAGTGTGCGATGGCGGGCTGATTTTGATAAGCGTAACGCCCTTGCTGGTCAATGGCGCTGTAGACCGTCGCTTGTTTGAAGGTATCCATAAACGCACAAGGGCCGTAGTCAACGGTCTCACCCGTGATGAGCATGTTGTCGGTATTCATCACACCATGAATGAATCCAAGGCACTGCCATTTCGCGATGAGTTGGGCGATCTGTTCAATGACTTGATCTAACAGGGCAAGGTAAGGCTGCTCGGATGCCTGAAGGTCAGGATAGTGACGATCGATTGTATAGTCCGCCAGGCGCCTTAAACTCGCTTGGTCCTGTTCGCCTGAAAAGTATTGAAAAGAGCCAAAGCGGATATGGCTGCTCGCGACGCGAGTGAGCACGCCGCCCGGCTCTTGCTGCTCACGATAGACGGGCTCGCCAGTTGTGACCGCAGCAAGGGCTCGGGTTGTCGGCACACCGAGTGCATTCATCGCCTCAGAAACCAAGTACTCGCGAAGTACCGGGCCCAAGGGTGAGCGGCCATCACCGCCCCGAGAGTAATGCGTCGGGCCTGAGCCTTTGAGTTGCAAATCAAAGCGCTGCCCAGTATCCGTTAGGACCTCACCCAGCAGCAGTGCTCGACCATCGCCCAATTGAGGGTTCCAGTTACCAAATTGAAAGCCGGCATAAACCGTCGCAAGCGGATCCGCGCCTGGCAGCAATGCATTGCCCGCGAAAACTTGAGTTGCGTCCTTTGTCTGCAGCCACGTCGGGTCGACTCCCAGCTGATGCGCCAAATCTAGGTTGACTTTAATCAGACTTGGCTTGGTAACTGGCTGTAGCGCTTGACGCGTATAGAAATTGGCAGGCAACTGCCCGTACGAATTGTCAAAAGTTATGGGTGCACTCATCGGTAAACTTTAGCACAATGACCGCGTAATCGATTCAAAAGAGGTGCAGTGTCAGGATGTTGTTCGATGATGGTAACTCCTTTGAAAATTGGGCGGAAACCCTACCCAGGCAGGACAGTCACGAGCGTCATGGTTGCGCGTGTTGTTCCGCCTTGCCCAGTTTATTGGCGGATCAGGTTGACGACGTTGAGCAACTAACGCAATCCGAACATTGGGCCGCTCGGGGGCCGGCGCCTTCGGAAGTGGTTGATGGCCTCTGGATTAACGCGAAAATCTACACGATGGATCAATCGCAGCGGGTCGTGGATGCGCTGGCGATCCGCAACGGTAAAGTTTTGGCTTGTGGTCATGCCGCTGATTTGATCAAAGCGCATGGTGACACGCTACAGGTGATCGATGCCAAGGGCCGAACCATCCTGCCAGGGTTTATTGAGCCGCATATGCATTTTTTGCCGATCGCAACGATTGGTCGGTTAGAAGATGTCGGGCCTTACCGGTTTTCAAAAACAGCGGACGCGCTTGCCCATTTGAAAACCCTAGCGGCGACCCTCGCTCCTGGCGAGTGGTTGATGGGACGACAATTTGATCCGTCTTTGCAGACGGGTCCAGATCAATTGACCCTTAAAGAACTGGATGCCGTTTCGGCCGTTAATCCGGTGTTTATCTATAACGCGTCGCTTCATTTTGCGTACTGTAACGCCGCGGCGCTGGCGGTGGCTGGTATTACCAAAGCGACACCAGATGATCCCGCATCGCCTTACGGACGCGATGCATTAGGGGCGCCGAATGGTGTGCTAAAGGGCAACCGGGCCATTGGCAGTGTTGCCAGGCATAACCCTGCGCAACGGGAATATGATCTAGCGGAAGCGGCGCTCGAGGTGTGCACTCGAGCCAACCGAAAAGGCATTACCACCTTTTGTGATCAAGCGACTGGGATGGTGCGTGGTACAAGCGAAGTTGATATTTATGAGGCGTTGGCTAAATCCGGACGGATGACGGCAAGGCTCCGCTATTCTTTGAGTTATGGACTTGCTGAAAAATGGGACGCCTCAGATATTCGTTACGGACATGGCGACGCGCAGGTGCGTGCGGTGGGTTGGAAAATTGTATCCGATGGCTCTAACCAGGGTTTTTCAGGGCTCCAACGTGAGCCGTATCTGTATAAGGAGGATACGGGGTTGGCCTATGTCGCGCCGGCGGTTTTAACTGAAATGGTGCGTAGTCGAACCGAACTTGGTTGGCCTTTGGTTATTCATGCGAACGGTGATTTGGCAATAGACCGAGCGCTCGATGCTTTTGAAGCCGTGGTGGATTCTGGCCTCGCGCTGAATGCACCCTGCCGGATTGAGCATTGCAGTATCCTGCATGATGAGCAAATACAAAGAATTAAAGCGTTGGGGTTGTCACCGAGTTTCCTGATCGGCCATGTTTATTATTGGGGTCACGCGATGCGGGATCAGGTTTTTGGTGAGGCCAAAGCCGTCCTCTTAGATCGCACGAAAGCTTGCGAGGATGCGGGCATCCGCTGGACGCTGCATTCTGATGAACCCGTAACCGAAATGGGGCCGCTGCGCTGTATCGAAAATGCGGTGACACGCAGCCTTTGGAAAGAACCGGGTCAGCAATTAGCGCCTTGGGAGGCTGTAAGTGTGATGGCCGGACTGCGGGCCATGACAATTGATGCGGCGTGGCAATGTCATTCGGATCATGAGATTGGATCGCTTGAACCTGGGAAATGGGCTGACTTTGTCATCTTAGAGCAAGATCCAATGTCTTGTCCGATTGATGCGATTAGCGATATTGCCGTTCTGGAAACCTGGCTTTCGGGCCGTTTGGTATTTGATCAAAGCGCGGACTCGGCAGGGGGTGCACTGGATGGCCTGGCTGAGGTCGAGTCCTAAAAATTGCGCGAAATCGATTGGCTTAAGCCAAGGCCCTTCATGGGATCTGGCATCAAAACAGAGCCACAGAACAACAGAACAACACTTGAATAATCATAGGAGTGATCAAAGATGAATGGCGCAGAAAGTATGTTGGAAACCTTGATCAATGGCGGCGTTGAAGTCTGTTTTTCAAATCCAGGCACCTCCGAGATGCATATGGTGGCCGCCATTGGGAAAAGCGACAAGATGCGGTCGATCTTGAGTCTGTTCGAGGGCGTTTGTTCTGGGGCAGCCGATGGTTATGCGCGGATGGCGGGGAAACCGGCCTTAACGTTACTGCATCTTGGACCGGGCTTGTCCAATGCGTCGGCGAATCTTCATAACGCCAAAAAAGCCCGCTCACCGGTGATCAATCTCATTGGAGACCACGCCACGTATCACAAAAAATATGATGCGCCGCTGAATTCCGACGTGATCGGGCTTTCTGGGCCGGTCTCACATTGGGTTCGAAATGTCGCCAGCGCCGAGACCCTGCCAATGGATGCCGCTGAGGCGGTTCAGGCCGCAATGGTTCAGCCAGGTCAGATTGCGACCCTGATTATTCCTGCCGACTGCGCTTGGGATGACTCGGTCGCGCCCGTTGCTGCCTTGCCGAGGCAACGCAATGCGCTTGCTGAAGACGCGGCAATCGATCAGGCGGTGGCCTTGCTAAACAATGGCCGAAAGACTGTTTTGATGTTGTCTCATGGCGCGCTGACCGAGGCGGGGCTTGAGCTGGTTGATCAAGTGGCCCAAGCAACCGGTGCAAAACTGATCTGTGACACGTTTACACCCAAGTTGGCCAGGGGTGAGGGCCGGTGTGAGGTTGAGCGGTTGGGCTATTTTGCCGAGCAAGCGTTGGTTCAACTTGAAGACGCCGAACAAATGATTATGGTTGCGACCAAAGCGCCGGTGGGCTTCTTCGCGTATCCCGGCAAGCCGAGTGAGTTTTACCCGGCAGGTTGCATGCTGCATACCTTGGCGGATGTTGATCAGGATCCATTGGATGCCCTAACCCGGCTGGTTGAAAAACTCGGTGCAGAAGCGCTCAGCCCACGCCGAATAAAATTACAAAAACCAGATTTAGCCTCCGGGACCCTATCGTTAGAAAGTATGGCCCGCGCGGTAGGACACTATTTGCCGACGGACGCAATTATCGTGGATGAAAGTGCAACCTCAGGTGCTTATATGCCTGCAATGACGCGCGCGGCAGAGCCCCATGATTGGTTATCGCTTACGGGCGGCTCCATTGGGTATGGTTTGCCGGTTTCAATTGGTGCAGCGGTTGCCTGCCCGGATCGAAAGGTGTTGTGTCTGCATGGCGATGGTGGCGCGATGTATACCATCCAATCGCTTTGGACGATGGCGCGAGAAAATCTCGATGTGTGTATTGTGATCTTTGCGAATCGGAAGTATCAGATCTTACAAGTTGAACTTGCACGGGTGGGCGCGCAGTCGATGAACAAGCGGACGCTGGATATGTTGGATTTGAGTAATCCAGACTTGGATTTTGTAAAACTGGCTGAGGGGATGGGCGTATCCGCCAGCCAAGCGACAACGGCTGAGGCGTTTAACGAACAACTTAAAGCCGCAATGCAGCACAAAGGACCTTGTTTGATTGAAGCGGTCTTCGATTAAGTCAATCCCTTAAGGATGTCCTCGGCATATTGATCGAGTATCCGAAGTACCTCGGATGGCTCGCTAGAAGGAAGCGGTAGCAGGACGCGATCAATGCCGGCATCTTGATAGCCCTTGAGCGCTTCAAGGTCTGCTGGCGCGCCAAATACCGACGTTGAGATCTCCTCGGTGGGCCGGCCAACGGCGGCGCACATTTGTTCTAGCCGGGCCAAGTTGGCCTTCGGGTTAAAGCCATGCCGAGCTCTTGGCAGCCAACCATCGGCATAGCGCGCGATCCGGCGCAAGGTATGGTCGGTTTCACCGCCAATTAGAATCGGCGGGCCAAGCGGTTGGGCAGGTTTGGGTGATGAATAGGCGGCCTCAAACTGAATGTGCGCCCCCTGATATTCAAAAACTTCTTGGGTCCATAAGCCTTTTAAAGCTTGAACTTGTTCCTCAAGTTTTTGAAATCGCGTGTTGAAGTGCGCGCCATGATTGACCAACTCTTCTTCATTCCAGCCTGCGCCAACGCCGAAAATGAGGCGTCCATTGGACAATCGATCTAGGCTGGCGGCGAGTTTGGCCGTGATCAGGGTGTCTCGTTGGGGTAACAGGCAGATTCCGGTGCCGAGTTTCAGTTGGCTCGATGCTGCTGCCGCGATCGACAGCCAGACGAAGGGGTCAAAGGTGTTGTAGTACTCCTGGGGTAAGGTTGGGCCACCCGGCCAGGGTGATTTCCTAGAGGTTGGAATATGAGTGTGCTCGGGTACGAATAGGCTCTCGAAACCGCGGTCCTCCAGCGCTTGGGCCAATTGCAGGGGCCCAATTGTGGTGTGGGTTGGAAAAATCATGACGCCAACAGCTAGTGTACTCATCGTCCGATATACCCCCGATTCCAAGTAGGACTGATTGTAATCTCGTTCAAGCAGACATGCGGCGGTGTTCTGCAGACATGTAAAATTAAGTCGCCCAGATCCTCAGCTTGCACCATACGCGATCGATCTTCGGTTGAGACCGGTACGGGGCGTGCATCTAAAATTTCGGTAGCAACCTCGCCAGGGCAGATCGCGCAGGCCCTTATGCCGTCCGCACAATATTCTTGATTGATGCTTTCGGTCATGGCGTTTAAGGCATGTTTCGCGGCCGAATACGCGCCACCCGAGACGCGACTGACATAGCGGCCGGCCCAGGAGGATATATTGATAATCAGGCCGTCTCGCTGTTTTTGCATCATCGGCAAGACACTATGGCAGCAATAAAAAGCGCCATTGAGATCAACATCGATCACTTTTTGCCAGTCCGCAGTTGATAGTTTCGACCAAGCGCGATTGGTGACGTTGAGTCCGGCGCTGTGAACAAGGATATCAATCCGGCCGTACCGCGCCATGATCTTGCCAACGACCTGAGTGACATCCTCAGCGATACTGACATCGAGCGGCGCAACGAAGGTCTCATGCTCGAGATCTGCGGCGATCGCGTGGAGCTTTTCTTCGCGCCGTCCGGAAAGAATGACCTTGGCGCCTGCTTGGCTGAGCGCGATGGCGGCGGCAGCACCAATGCCGCTGGATGCGCCGGTAACCCAGACGACTTTGTCTACAATGTCCGTTAGCATAAAGTGCTCCTGAAAACGCCATCATTCCTTAGTTGGTCATTTCAGGTCAATAGACATTAACGCAATCCATCGGCTGGGCCTACGTAACCGTAATGAATCAGATAGATTTTGTAGAATTGTTAAACCACAGTCAGTCAGCAGGCCATACTGAAACGGCGGTCTATGGCGCGGAGTCGCCGAGCCAATTTGGACAGATCTGGCGGCCAGCGGGAGACGGGCCCTATCCTGCCGTCATGTTCCTGCATGGCGGCTGCTGGTCCTCGGCCTTCGATCTTGCCCACGCGCGGGGATTTTGTCAGGCCTTAGCCGAATGTGGGTTTTTGGTGTGGTTACCCGAATATCGTCGGGTTGGCGAGGCGGGCGGCGGGTGGCCTGGCACCTTTTTGGATGTGAGCGAAGCGGCCCAGTGGTTTTGGACAACCTGGGGCGGGCAATTCGATCCAGATCGATGTTTTCTGGCAGGTCATTCTGCCGGCGCGCACCTGGCACTTTGGCTTAATGGCGGGCCGCCGGGGTTGGCGTTGCGTGTTCAAGACGCGGCTTGGCCCTGGCGGCAGGTACTTGCCTTCGCACCGATCACGGATCTTGAGCGTTACAGTCGGGGCCGAGGGTCATGTCAATTGATGGGGTCAACGCTGCTCGCGTCTGCCGAAGGCGTTCCGGCTGGTTTACTCTCGCCGCGGCCAACCCAAATGGTTGCCGACGTCACGGTTTTTTATAGCGCTTTGGATGCTATTGTGCCGGCGGAGCAGTGCTTGGTCTTTGCGGCGGCATCGGGTTGCGAGCTGATTGAGATGCCTCAAGCCGGTCATTTTGACTTTGTTCATCCGGAAACGGATGCGGGCCGAGCGGTGATCAAATTTTTTAAGGGGTTAAATGATGGACCATGACGTTACCAGCCGGCCCCTTCGGTCTGCGATTGAACTTGATCAGGCAGACTCCCTTGCCGCTGTTCGGCAGGCATTTGATCTACCGCACGGTGTGGTCTACCTAGACGGCAATTCGTTAGGGCCCTTGCCAAAGGCAGTGCCCAAAGCCATGGCGCAGGTCATCGAAAGGCAGTGGGGCGCGAGCTTAATCAAAAGCTGGAATGATCATGATTGGATCAATTTACCCAGCCGAGTCGGCGAAAAAATAGCGCGCCTGATCGGCGCGGGTCCTGGTCAAGTCATTTGCACTGACTCCGTGTCCGTTAATTTATTTAAGGTCTTGGCGGTCGCGCTGAGCCTGAGTGCGCGTCCTGGCAAAATACTGAGTGAGGCCGATAATTTTCCGAGCGATCTCTACTTGGTTGAGGGGATGAAGACCCTGCTTGGGGCAGCGGCCCCCGCGTTTGAGGTGGTTCAGACGGATGCCTTGCTTGAACACTTGGATGCGTCTGTCACGATCCTGCTGCTGACCCAAGTGAACTTTAAAACCGGTGCAATGCACGACCTGACTGAGCTTACCGCCCGCGCTCAGGCCGTCGGGGCTCTGGTTATTTGGGATTTGTCGCATTCAACGGGCGTGCTAGAGCTTGATGTGGATGCGGCCAACGTCGACTTCGCAGTGGGCTGTGGTTACAAGTTCCTGAACGGGGGGCCCGGTGCACCCGGATATTTGTATGTGGCCAGTCGTCATCAAGGGTCCGTCACGCAGCCGCTGTCCGGGTGGATGGGACATGCCGAACCGTTTGCTTTTTCCCAGGATTATGAGCCCGCGCAGGGAATCAAACGTTTTCTGTCCGGGACACCGGCGATTCTTTCGATGACCGCCTTGGATGCGGCCTTAACGGTTTTTGATGGGCTTGCGCTCGCAAAAATCCGGGCCAAATCGGAGCAACTCGGGGGCTACTTGATCGACTTAACCGACGCGATCGACGATGAGTTGGCGCTGATTTCGCCGAGAGATCCGAGTCAGCGAGGCAGCCAGATCAGTTTTCGGCATCCGCTTGCCTATCCCATTGTCCAAGCTTTGATTGAGGCGGATGTGATTGGCGATTTTCGAGCGCCTGACATCGTTCGTTTGGGCTTCAACCCCTTGTTTAATTCCTTCGCGGATATCGAGCAGGCCGCTCGAGTGTTGAAGACGGTTTTAAAGACCGGTGGTCACCTTGAGCCGAGATTAAACGCGCGTAAGCTGGTGACCTAATTGTGCCCAAGCATCCTGATATGTTAAGTAGAAGGTAACTCAGGCTAACTATTAAAAGGTAAATCGTTGAAGATTGATTTTGAACAGGTCACGGTGCCCGTGCCAACGCCCGAGACGGCACATTTTTGGTCGGGTTGTGTTGCGGGCGAGCTCCGGTTGCAGCAATGCGATGATTGTAGCCGAGTGTACTTTCCACCGCGTCCCTTCTGTCCGGATTGTGGGCAGCGAGCGGTGAGTATCCTCTGCGGAAGCGGCAAAGCCCGGCTGCTGAGTTATGTGATTAACCACCGGCCCCATCCTGCTTTTGACGGCCCTTACGCCATTGCAGTGGTCGAACTTGAGGAGGGGGTTACCATGATGGCGAATATCTTAAACGTGCCGCAAACCCCAGAGGCCTTGATCTTAGATATGCCCTTGAAGGTCGCTTTTAGGCCCATCCGGCAGGGGATTGTTTTGCCCTACTTTGAGCCGGATGGAGCGGACTTATGAGCGCGGCGAAGGTTGCGATTGTCGGCGCAGCAGAAACCACTGCGCTGGGTCGAATTCCTCAGATGAGCCAAATACAACTCCATGCTGATGCGGCACTCAATGCGCTGGCGGATGCGGGGCTGACCCTTAAAGATATCGATGGGGTGGCAACCGCTGGAGAGTCGCCAACGGCGGTGGCCCATTATCTTGGAATTGCACCCAACTGGGTCGATGGAACGGCTGTGGGCGGCTGTAGCTTTATGCTGCATGTTCGGCACGCCGTCGCCGCGATTGAGTCCGGCTTGTGTCAATGCGTGCTGATTACCCATGGCGAAAGTGGTCGATCTAATGTGGGGCGCGCTGGTTGGGCGAGCTCGCCCGGATCCCTGTCTGGCCAGTTCGAATCGCCCTTTGGCGGCATGGGTCCGACGACCCTGTTCACGCTGCCGGTTTTAAGGTTTTTAAAAGACACGGGCACGACGCTTGAGCAGTTGGCATCGGTCGCCGTGATACAGCGGCAATGGGCGGCGCTGAACCCTCGAGCGACGTTGAAAGAACCCACCTCGGTTGAGGCGGTGCTTGAGGATCGAATGATTGCTTACCCGTTTACCAAGAGCCAGTGTTGCTTGGTGACCGATGGCGGTGGCGCACTGATTCTCGTTGCCGCCGAGCGGGCCAAAGATTTTCCGCAAAGCCCGGTTTATATCCTGGGTTCGGGTGAAAGCACTGAAACCCCGATGATCAGTCAAATGCAGGACCTTACGCGTTCGAGGGCTTTCCAGATGGCGGGTGCGCGTGCGTTCGAAACAGCAGGGATACAGCACAGTGATGTCGATCATTTGATGATTTATGACGCATTTGCCCATTTACCTTTGTATGGTCTAGAGGATCTTGGCTTTTGTGGACGCGGTGAGGCCGGCGCGTTTATCGCATCGGGTCAAACGGCGCCGGGCGGTATTCTGCCACTCAATACGAATGGTGGCGGGTTGAGCTATATGCATTCTGGTATGTATGGCATGTACGCGCTGCAAGAAAGTGTCCGGCAGGTGCGTGGGACGGCTGCTGCGAAGGTTGCCGGGGTTGAAATCTCGGTTTGCCATGGTGTTGGGGGCATGTTTGGTGCAAGTGGCACCGTTGTCATGAGCGCATCCAAGGTAAGGTAGATCAGGTTGAGGTGATATGAGCCCCACGGGATGATTGGCAATGTTATCATTGGGTTTTAAAGCCATTTCATCGTTACTAACGAATAACCAGACGCAAGGGCTTGCACTTGCATTTGCGTTATTTCACCTTACCAAGGACAAAATATTATGAGTACGCGTCGACAATTTTTAAAACAAGGTGCTGCCCTAGCGCTGATTCCCTTAGTGCCCGCGGTCAGCTTAACGACTCATGCGGCGGCCAAGGTGCCCTTAGATGATCCTGCGGCAAAAGCCCTGCGGTATGTGGAAGATGCAACCGAGGCAAATCGGGCGGATAAGATGGGTGTTGCTGCGGCGGATCAGGTGTGTCAGAACTGCCGGTTTTACGTGACGACTGATGCCAGCGCAGCATGGGCGCCCTGTCAGTTATTTCAAAATCGATTGGTGGCAGGCCCGGGTTGGTGCGCCGGTTGGGTTCCAAAATCCTAATCGGGCGCGTGCGCCACATCGCCCCGCGATCGCGGGTTAGCACGAGTCAGAAGCGTCTGTAAGGGATGCCTTTGACGGGTGCCAAGACAGAGCCGGTTGTGGGATTGCCGCAAGGCAGGTTGATCGGTCGTCAGGGTGAAGGCGTGCAAGCTTTCTGTGGTGTGCCCTATGCCCTAGCCCCCGTGCAAGGCCGGCGATGGCAGCCGCCGGCGCCGGTGGCGGTAAGCAACGAAACCCTAGATGCACGCTTCTTTGGGCCGATGGCACCTCAAGTATCGGAGGCAGGAAGCCCGCTTGCGGAGACGTCCGAGGACTGCCTGAACCTCAATATCTGGAAGCCGGATGAGGCGCGTGCTGCGCCGGTCATGGTTTGGATCCACGGTGGCGGATTTTGTAGTGGCTCGAATCGAGTTCGAGGTTCGGTGTTTGCGAAGGCGGGTGTGGTGCTGGTTGCACCAAACTATCGACTTGGCATGCTGGGCTTTGCGGCCCATCCGCTGATTGAAAGTCAGTATGCCAATTTTGGATTACTGGATCTGATCCTCGCGCTGCAATGGGTCAGAGACCATATCGTGGCCTTCGGCGGTGATCCCGAGAATATTACGATCTTTGGTGTGTCGGCCGGTGGACAGGCGGTTAACTTACTCATGACCATGCCCCAGGGGGCGGGATTGTTTCACAAAGCCATCGCGCAAAGTGGCTATGGTACTTGGCCATTGTTGCGGCTTAAGCCTCAGGATCAGGACCCCCGTGACATTTTAGGTGAAGCGCCCGAGTCCGCTGAGGATAATGCCAGCAGCATTTTGCGCCGAATCGATGCCCTTGAACTTTCAAGCGCGTCGCTCTTACAACTGCCTGCGAAGACCATCGTCCAGGGACAGCGCGGTTTTCAACGCCCGATTGTGGATGGACTCAGTGTCTTGGACGAGCCAGGCCGCTGCCTTGCGCAAGGGGTAGGATCGAGAATCCCTTATTTAACCGGCGCCAACAGTTTTGATGGGTCGGTGATGCCGAGCTATCAACTTAATCCGGAAGACTACGCCGTCGCTTGGGATGAGTGGGATCCGAGCTGGCGGACGTTATATGACGCAGATCTTGTTGCTGCCCCAGAAACCGGTATCCAACGTCTCTTCGGCGATGAGCGATACTTGCTGTCGGCATGGGTTTTATCTGAGGCGATGGCGCGTCTTGGCGCGCCAGCCTATCGGTATTATCTCGACGTGCCCGGCCCTGAGGGGTTGCCCTTGCGTGGAAGCCCACATGGATTTGATGGCTTTTTGTTATTTGAATCAAAGGTTGTCAGTCCTGACTCGGATTGGGACGGCTGGGGCGATCAATTGCGTCGTGCTTGGATTGAGTTCGCTCGGGTGGGCGCGCCCTGCGCCTTGGACGCGCGGGTTGGGGCTTGGCAACCCGTCGGTGAAAGCAGTCAATGGCATCGGCTCGGGTCCGCATCGACCATCAGTGATCAGGCCCTCAGCGAGCGGTTGTTGCGGCTGTTAAGCCGGTATCATTATCGATGTCATGAGGATGCGAGCCCGGGCAGTAGGTCGTAGTCTGGTGCTCGATGAGGTTTTAGCCCGTGAGTGGTCTTAAGATGATTCCGCGGCAGGCTTACCCTTGAAGGCCTGCGGGGGCTCATCGGCTGCGATCGTTATGCGCTCACCATATCGATAGAAGCCGCTGTAGTCGAAAATAGCTTGATGCTGAACGCTATAGTTGTCCCAGAGGGTGATCATGTTGGGTGTCCATTTAATGCGGCACTGGTGTCTTGCGTTGGTTTTGATGCGTTGAAAAAGCCCTTGCAGAATCAGGTCGCTTTCGAAGGACGGCACGTTTAAAAGGTGCGCGGTGAAGCCCTCGTTGACGTACAGCACCGGCTTCTGAGTTTTGGGGTGCTGAATCACCACGGGGTGGGTGTGCGCCGGATAGGATTGGCCTGGCTTGAGCCGAATGCCATAGCGCATTAAGTCCAGCTCACCATCATGGAACGCAGATTGCTGCATTAGGTACTGTTGCAGTTCCGGCGAGAGTTCTTCAAACGCCGCCTGCAGATTGGCAAAAAGCGTGTCGCCACCCAGGTTGTCCGGGACGCGTGTCAGATAGAGCATCGAGGCATAGGGGGGGCGCGCCTCACAGGTAATGTCCGCATGCCAAGTTTCACCATTGCTTTGTTTTGAATCGGGCTTGATATCGATGAAAAAGAGGTCGGGGTCCTCGTCCCGCTTTAGGTTTTGCTTCGACGGGTGCACATGAATATCGCCAAAGTAACGCGCAAAGGCTTTATGCGCTTCTCGGCTTAATACCTGGTCTCGAAACACCAGAACCTGGTGGGTCTCAAACGCGCTCTGGAGCGCACGGACCTGCTCGCTTGATAGGGGTTGTGTGAGATCCAAGCCCTCAACTTCAGCGCCCAGACTTGGGGTAATCGGTATTAGGTTCATTCGGTGTTCCCCCATGGATGATCAACAGTATGTCTGCTCGCCGTGATCGGGATTCGACGCGCCTCAGCGTCTTTTAAATGCTCAGGGCAACCTTCTTTTTAAGGTTGCCTTGCTTCATATTGACTTGTTTCATATTGACTTGTTTGATGTTGTGTTGGCTGCACGTGCTGCGGCCTTGTTCTCTCATCGTCGGATCCAGCCCGATCAGTCCCTCATATTTCAGGACCTGACCTCAGGCCTTAGACGGATGATCTCGCTGAGCGATCTGAACGCGCATCAACAATGTCCCGACCCAGTTTAAGCAATCTAGCATCGAAACCTGGAAGCCTCAATATACGCCGTCTCGCCGCGCATTCAGGCTTACAGGAGACTTTCACTGAGCGCTTCGATCACGCCGCAACGGGTGCTTCGGTATCCGGGGAGGCTTGCAACGCTTGCTTGAAAGGCGGGGCTGCGGATTTGATTTAAAAATTGTTGGCAGGCAGCTTGTCGAAGCGTTCGCCGATGACAAATCATCAAATAGTGTTCTTCCGCGATTGGGATAAAGTCCAACTTGAATTGTCTGGCGGCCGCTTCGACGCCAAAACCAATGTCCGCCATGCCGGCGGCAACGAACGCCGCCACGGCTGTATGGGTAAATTCTTCCTCTAAATAGCCCGTAATGATCGTGTGATCGACCAATGCATCGGTGAGCAACCGATCAAGTAGTGCGCGGGTACCTGAATCTGGTTGGCGGTTAATAAACTTCAATGCTGGCCGAGCAAGATCCTGGATGCCGCGCACTTGATGGGGATTGCCCGGGGCGACCATCAATCCTTGCTGGCGGGTAATGAACCGAATCACCCGATAATCCTTTGTATTGAGGTATTCAGCATAACGCGCGATCAGGGGCTCAATTCGAAGGTCGGCCGGTACGTGGATGCCTGCTAAATCGCATGCGCCGCGATTGAGTGCTGCTAGCGCGTCGATCGGAGACTTGTACTGCAGGTCAAGCTGAAACCCGAGCGCATAATCGGGAAGCAGCGCCACCGCATAACCGTGACTGGCGTGTAAGCGCAGTATCGGGCTGAGTTCGGCAATCTCTTTATGGATTTCGATGTTGAGTTCAGAGGCGAGGTTTTCCATCTGCGGCGTGAGGCGGGCCGCGACGCGCTGTTCAGCCCAAAGCAATTTCTCGCCCAAAGGCGATAAGGTTGCGCCTCGACCCTTTTCAAGGTGCACGACCTGGCTGCCGAAAAACTGGTGGGCCTGATCTAAAAGATTCCAGCCGTGGCGATAGGAAATATTGGCCAGTGCTGCCGCTTTAGTGAGCTTCCCGGTTTCCTTAATACGGCTCAGCAGAGTAAACAGCTGTGGGTTTAAGGCTTCCCCTCGATCATCATGAAAGGCCCAGCTTGGACTGATGTAGATCCGCTTACTCATAAAAATGGCCTAACGTGGGGGCGCGTTCGATGAGCTTATAATGCGGTTTAAATAAGAACAAGTTTGCATATTCTTCGGGCTGGTATCAACTGGTACTATCCCAAAAAATGCCTGCAAACGAGGGTTAAAATGCAAAAAATTAAGGTGTTAAATAGGCAATCAATTGCCTATTTAAAAGGGTGCGAGTCCGCTGTTTTAAAAGCGGTTTTTGAGTTGATTTATGAAACAACCTGACCTTAACGACCTACCGAATCTGGCAGATGTCCCGGCGTTGGTTGCCGAGATGGGTCAGCGCCCGGGCGCGTTGCTGCCAATACTTCATGCGCTGCAGGATCGATTTGGCTATATCCCCGAAACCAGCATCGTGATGATTGCCCAGGGGTTAAATTTATCCCGCGCCGAAGTACACGGGGTGGTGAGCTTTTATCATTTCTTTCGCACCTCGCCCCCAGGACGCCACGTGATTCAAATTTGCGCATCAGAGTCGTGCCAAGCCACGGGTGGGCGCACCCTCGAGGCACACGCGAGGCGTCGACTTGGTATTGATTTTCATGAAACGACACCGGATGGCGAGATTACCTTAGAGCCGGTTTATTGCCTCGGGAACTGTGCCTGCTCGCCTGCGCTTCGGGTGAATCGAGCCGTTCTGGGACCGGTGGATCCGCAAGCATTTGATCAGCTGCTAGCGACCCTGGGCAGTCGCGACCCGCACCCAAAACCTTGGAAGATTGATCCTGGGGTTGCAAGCGACGCAGGCGATACAGTCAAACTCTATGTCCCAAGGGACACGACAACGATCGCGCTTGGTGCTGACGAGGTCGCGGCGCGCCTTCAGAGCAGTATTGATACGCAAGGACTGCCCGTAACCATTGTGCGCAATGGTTCCCGTGGACTCTACTACTTGGAGCCGATGTTGGAACTTGAAACCGATGCGGGCCGGATTGCCTTTGGGCCGATTCAAGTGGCTGATGTTGAGACCTTTCTAGCCAGCAAACCTTGGCTTCATCCGTCAAAGCATCCAGATTATCTAGGGCTGACCGAGGATATCCCATTTTTAAAGCAGCAGCAGCGATTGACGTTCAGTCGGGTTGGGCGCATTGACCCGCTATCGCTGCCAGCCTACGAGGCTGAGGCAGGCTTTGTGGGGTTGCGGCGGGCGTTAAAGATGTTGCCTGAGGAAATTGTTCGCGAGGTGACGGAGTCCGGTCTTCGGGGGCGAGGCGGCGCGGCCTTCCCAACGGGGATCAAGTGGCAAACGGTATTGGATACGCCGTCGGCCACAAAATACATCGTTTGTAACGCCGATGAAGGCGACTCGGGTACTTATGCGGATCGCATGATGATGGAAAGCGATCCGTTTGCCGTGATCGAGGGGATGACCATTGCAGGTTTAGCCGTGGGCGCCGATCGTGGCTATATCTACTTGCGAGAAGAGTACCGTTATGCGGAATGGGTGCTGGACGAGGCGCTCAAGCGTGCTGAAGCCGCTCATTTTTTAGGTCAAAACATTCTGGGCAGCGATCAATCCTTTCTCATTGAAGTCCGTCTTGGCGCTGGGGCTTATATCTGTGGAGAAGAGACTGCGCTGCTTGAAAGTTTAGAAGGCAAGCGCGGTATGGTCCGGCCGAAACCGCCGCTGCCGGCGATCCACGGCTTATGGCAGCAGCCAACGGTCATCAACAATGTGCTGACGCTCGCGACGGTGCCGATCGTGTTAGCGAAAGGCGCGGCTTATTACGCTGATTTCGGTGTCGGTCGTTCAAGGGGCACCTTGCCCGTGCAGTTGGCTGGCAATCTCAAACAAGCCGGGCTGGTTGAAATTGGGTTTGGGCAAACGCTTCGGACGCTATTGACCGAGTTTGGTGGCGGTTCACGATCAGGCCTTGCAATCCGTGCCGTTCAAGTCGGCGGGCCCCTCGGTGCTTTTCTCCCAGCTTCTGCCTGGGATACGCCGCTCGATTATGAGGCCTTCGCAAGGATGGATGCCATGTTAGGTCACGGCGGCGTTGTCGTATTCGATGAGACCGTTGATCTGAGCGAACAGGCTCGGTTTGCGATGACTTTCTGTGCGGTGGAGTCTTGTGGTAAATGTACGCCCTGCCGGATTGGCGCTGTTCGAGGCGTTGAGGTCATCGATAAAATAATGTCGCCGGTTCAAACCCAGGCTGCTCGGCAGGAAGCGGTGGATTTACTGAAAGATCTCTGCGACACGATGATTGCAGGGTCGCTCTGCGCCATGGGTGGCATGACGCCTTATCCCGTGCTCTCGGCGCTTGAACATTTCCCAGAGGATTTCCGTCGCGGCGAGGTGATTGCAACGGATGCGATGAACCCGGTGTGACAAAGGCTCAAATGGTGAGCCGTAAAAAAAGGTCTAAAAATGTTGCAATATTTTGATCCGAAACAACGCCGTAACCCTGAGATCGATTACGGCACTCCGGCGGCGCAGGGCGTCCCGGTCAGTCTAACCATCGACGGCAGGACCATCGAGGTGCCCGAGGGGACGTCCATCATGCGTGCGGCCATGCTGGCTTCGATCAAAATTCCAAAGCTTTGTGCAACGGACTCCCTGGAAGCCTTTGGCTCGTGCCGGCTGTGCCTCGTGCAGATTGAAGGTCGGCGGGGTTTGCCTTCTTCGTGTACCACGCCCGTTGAACAAGGCTTGGTGGTTCAAACCCATAATCCGCGGCTTGCTTTGGTTCGGCGCAATGTGATGGAACTTTATATTTCTGATCACCCGTTAGATTGTTTAACGTGTCCTGCCAATGGCAATTGTGAGTTGCAGGATGTCGCGGGTGAAGTCGGTCTTCGAGCGGTCCGCTACGGGTTTGAAGGTGAAAATCATTTGGCCGCTGAGCCGGATACGAGCCATCCCTATTTTTCCTTTGATGCCAGCAAATGTATTGTGTGCTCGCGTTGTGTGCGTGCCTGCGAAGAGGTGCAAGGCACCTTCGCGCTTACAATTGATGGCCGAGGCTTTGATTCCAAGGTTGCCGCGGGTCAAGACGAGCCGTTCTTGGACTCTGATTGCGTGTCTTGTGGCGCCTGCGTTCAAGCGTGCCCGACCGCAACCTTGATGGAAAAGACGGTCGTAGAACAAGGTCAACCCGAGCACAGTGTGATAACGACCTGTGCCTATTGTGGTGTGGGCTGCGCGTTCAAAGCCGAGCTTAAAGGCGACCAAGTCGTTCGGATGGTGCCCTACAAGGGTGGCGCGGCTAACCAAGGACATTCTTGCGTGAAAGGCCGGTTTGCCTTTGGGTACGCCACGCATAAAGAGCGCGTGACGACGCCAATGATCCGCGACAGGATTGATGCGCCTTGGCAAAAGGTGTCATGGGACGAGGCGATGACGTTCGCCGCGAACCGAATCCGGCAGATTCAGCAGCAGTATGGCTCAGAGAGTGTTGGGGGCATCACGAGCTCCCGATGTACCAATGAAGAGACTTACCTCGTCCAAAAGCTCGTTCGGGCAGCCTTCGGCAACAACAATGTCGACACCTGCGCCAGGGTTTGCCACTCTCCGACCGGTTACGGCTTAAAAGCGACCCTCGGTGAATCGGCCGGAACACAAGCCTTCGAGTCGGTCGAACAGGCCGATGTCATTATGGTGATCGGCGCCAACCCCACCGATGCGCACCCGGTCTTTGCGTCAAGATTAAAGCGTCGATTGCGCGCGGGCGCCCAGTTGATCGTGGCTGATCCAAGACGTATTGATTTGGTGAGTGGCCCCCATGTTCAGGCGCGTCATCATTTGAAGTTACTGCCAGGAACCAATGTCGCGTTGATCAATGCTTTGGCGCACGTGATCATCGATGAAGGTCTGCAGGATCAGGCGTTTATTGATGCGCGTTGTGATCTTGAGGCCTTTGCCCGGTGGCGAGCCTTTATCAGCGAGCCTAGAAATGCGCCGGAAGCGCTGAGCGCGGCCCTTGGCGTCTCGTCGGAGACCCTGCGGTCTGCCGCGAGAGTGTATGCAAATGCTGGCAATGCGGCGATTTACTACGGCCTTGGCGTGACGGAGCACAGTCAAGGATCGACGATGGTTATGGGGATTGCAAACCTTGCCATGCTGACGGGTAATCTAGGTCGAGAGGGGGTCGGTGTTAACCCGCTTCGCGGTCAAAATAATGTTCAGGGGGCTTGTGATATGGGCTCCTTTCCTCACGAGTTGCCAGGTTATCGTCATGTATCGGATGACCGGGTGCGTCAGACGTTTGAGTCGAACTGGGGGGTTAGGATTGGGTCCGAGCCCGGCTTACGGATCCCGAACATGCTTGATGGGGCGATTTCCGGTACCTATAAAGGGCTCTACTGTCAGGGCGAGGATATTGCGCAGTCTGATCCGAATACGCATCACGTGGAAGCGGCGCTGCGCAATCTTGATTGTTTGATCGTCCAAGATATTTTTCTGAACGAGACCGCAAAATATGCCCACGTGTTTTTCCCAGGGGCATCCTTTTTGGAAAAAGACGGCACCTTTACCAATGCAGAACGTCGCATTTCGCCGGTTCGCCGGGTCATGCAACCGCTCAGTGGTAAGGCCGATTGGGAAGCCACCATGGCATTTTCGAATGCGCTGGGCTACCCAATGAATTATCAGCACCCATCAGAGATTATGGCTGAAATTGCGTCACTGACCCCAACCTTTAGTGGGGTGAGCTACCAAAGACTCGATGAGGAAGGCTCTCTGCAGTGGCCCTGTAACGACGCTGCACCGAGCGGTACGCCGACTATGCATGTCGATCAGTTTGTTCGAGGCAAAGGCTATTTTGAGCGAACCGAGTTTATTGCGACTGAAGAAAAGGTAAACCGTCGTTTCCCGTTTCTGTTGACCACAGGCAGGATATTGTCGCAATACAATGTGGGCGCCCAGACTCGGCGCACGGCCAATATTGGCTGGCATGAACAAGATCTGCTGGAAATTCACCCGCAGGACGCTGAGGATTTAGGGATCAATGATTCGGATGCCGTTCAGGTTGCAAGCCGGGCTGGCGAGACGGTGCTCGCCGCACGGATTACGGATCGCGTGCAACCTGGGGTGGTGTACACCACCTTTCATCATCCTGAAAGTGGCGCCAATGTGGTGACCACGGACAACTCCGATTGGGCGACGAATTGCCCAGAATATAAGGTTACGGCCGTGCACCTCAAGAAAGTGCAACGGCCCTCCGAGTGGCAGACAGCGCATCGCGCCTTTACTGAAACGCAAGTTAGCTTGATGACCCAAGCTGCAGAACAGGGCCTTGATGAAACCGCTTGAGCAAGGCGCGGCCCATCGCCCGATCATTGAGTGGCCACGACACCCGGGTTCGGGCCAGGTCGATGTGATTGCCGAAGAGATGCCGGTCGCACTGATTTATAACGGCCTGTCTCAGGCCGTGATGATGGCCAGTCCGGTTAATCTCGACGCCTTTGGACTGGGTTTTTCGTTAACCGAAGGCATCATTGATGGTCCTGAGCAGCTGTACGGGATTGATGTGACGCTTGGCGAGGCGAGCGCTGAGATCGCCTTGGATATTGCAACCCGTCAATTTGAGCGGCTGAAACAGATGCGGCGGACCTTAACGGGGCGATCGGGTTGCGGTTTGTGTGGCAAGGAATCATTGGATCAAATTCGTCGAGTGATGCCGCCGGTTTCGGGGCCGTTTACCCTCACGCACAACGCGATCCAGCGTGCAACAACCAACCTTGGCCACCATCAGCCGCTCCAGGGACTCACTGGCGCGGTGCATGGCGCCGCTTGGTGCCGCTTAGATGGCAGCATCATGAGGGTGTGCGAGGATGTTGGACGACACAATGCATTGGATAAATTGATCGGCAGCCTTTGGGGTGAGAATTGTTTGCAGGGCCCAGGCTTTTTGCTCATGTCGAGCCGGGCCAGTTATGAAATTGTCCAAAAAGCCGCCAAGGCCGGGATCGCTGTGGTTGCCACCCTCTCAGCGCCAACCTCGATGGCGATTGATTTGGCCGCCGGCGCGGGGATGACCTTGATTGGGTTTGCACGAGAAAGTCGCCATCTTGCTTACTGCCACGCCCACCGATTAACGGACTAAGTGTTCTGAGTGACGTACTGATGAATCAAGAACTGACGCAGCTGATTAAAATGGCAAATCAAATTGCCGCGCACTGCGCGCCGGGTGAGCCTTCAAGTGTTGCTGCAGACCGTGCGGCAAATCACCTGACCCGATTTTGGGCGCCTTCGATGAGACTTCAGATTAAGGGTTATCTGCTCGAAGATGGTGGTCTTCTAGACGATACAGCGAAGGACGCTGTAAGCCGATTAGGGTAATGCTTGCTTGAATCGAATAGGCTAGGGTTCAATCGCGTTCTTGTTCGGCAAAAGAGCCTTGGCGTTTAAGCGGCGCCGCGGATTGCGGGCGCCCTACCGGAGTACTTAAAAGAGCGCGCGGCTATAAAGAAAGGGTGCAGGGGGTTTGCCAACCCGCTCAAATAGGGTGTCTTAAAAGAGCCCCTCGACTTCGCCCATGTCATTCAGACGGATCTGGTTCGCAGCAGGCAGTCTGGGTAAGCCTGGCATGGTCATAATGTCGCCACAAATCACCACGATAAAACCGGCGCCGTTAGCCAACCGAACCTCTCGGATTGGCACCGAGTGGTGGTTGGGTGCGCCTCGTAAATTGGGATCGGTGGAAAAACTGTATTGGGTTTTCGCCATACAAATTGGGAAATGACCGTACCGCGCTTGCAGCCCCTTTATTTGGTTGCGCACTTTTTGATCGGCGATGATTTCATCTGCCCCGTACAGGTTTTGGGCAATGCACTCGATCTTATCCCAGAGCGGTAAGTCATCGTCATAGAGCGTTCTAAATTGCGAATGACGGGTGTTACTTAAGGCAACCACCGCGTGAGCAAGGGCTTCAGCGCCGGCGCCGCCCTCTGACCAGTGCCGGCAATCGATCGCCTCAACATTCAGGGCATCACAATGCCGTCGAATCTCATCGATCTCTGACTGCTCGTCATCGTCAAATCGATTAATGGCGACCACGACCGGTAATCCAAAGTGCCCCATGTTGCGGATGTGACGCGCAAGGTTCGCACAACCTTTACCCACTGCCTGCACGTTCTCGCCTTTGAGATTGTTCTTTTTGACGCCGCCATGCATTTTTAATGCGCGAACGGTCGCAACAATCACCGCGGCAGACGGTTCTAGACCGGCCTTCCGGCATTTAATATTAAAGAACTTTTCTGCGCCCAGTTCTGCACCAAAGCCGGCCTCGGTCACGACGAAGTCGCCTAGGCTTAAGGCGGTTTTCGTTGCAATAACGGAATTACAACCGTGGGCAATATTGGCGAAGGGGCCGCCATGAATCAGAGCCGGATTGTTCTCAAGGGTTTGCACAAGATTCGGCTTGAAGGCGTCCTTTAGCAAAACGGACATGGCGCCATTGGCTTCAAGGTCGCTTGCGTGAACCGGCTCGCCTGCAAAATTTTGGCCAATGACAATACGCCCTAGGTTCTCCTGTAATGCCTCTAACGTGTTTGAAAGACAAAAGATCGCCATGATTTCTGAGGCGACGGTAATGTCGAAGCCTGATTCCCTGGGCACACCATTGCTTGCACCCCCAAGGCCGATATTAATATTGCGCAGCGCGCGCTCGTTCATATCCATGACCCGTCGCCACTCGATTCGACGCGGGTCGATGCCGAGGGCATTACCCCAATGAATGTGATTATCAATTAAGGCGGAAAGGAGATTGTGGGCGGCACCAATGGCGTGGAAGTCGCCCGTAAAATGCAGGTTAATATCTTCCATCGGCACGACCTGGGCGTAGCCACCGCCAGCGGCGCCGCCCTTCATGCCGAAGCAAGGGCCAAGACTCGGCTCGCGTAGGCAGATGACCGTTTTTTTGCCGATTCGGTTAAGCGCGTCCCCCAGTCCAATCGTCGTCGTGGTTTTACCTTCACCTGCTGGGGTTGGTGAAACCGCCGTGACTAAGATTAATTTCCCGGGCGTTTTGTCTTGTTGGGCCGCGATAAAGGCGTAGTCGATCTTAGCCTTATCGTGACCATAGGGCAGTAACGCGGCTTCCGGAATACCCAAGCGTTGACCAATGGTTGTAATTGGATCTAAGCAGGCTTCTCGCGCGATTTGGATGTCAGTGCCTTGCATGGTTATGTCCTATTGAGGTTGTAACCTGCGTCTTAAAACCAGGCGTGTAGGGCAGATAATACGAGGAAAGTCGGCACGGGGAAATGCCTATTCTTGGGTTCGTCCGGGGGCCGTTCCGGGTCCAGACCGCGGTGTTATAGGGCCTGTATTCAAGGCGCTTAGGCGGGGGTGGAGAGTCGGATTGAGTGATCCTTTATCGCGGCGGCGAACACCGTGGGCTGTCTTGATCAGCAGCTCGAGGGGACACCTTTTTTAAAGGACGGGTTGGCACCGTGCTTTGTCTTGGCGCGCTGGCGGGCCAGGGTTTTGTAGCGGACGGTCAACTGAATCGGTTTTACCAAGCGCGCTACAGGGGGGCTGCTTTGAGTCGTCCACTGTACAAGTCATCTTGGAATGCGCCGTTAGACGGCGCTACTGGGGCCCCTGGCAAGGGGTTTTTGGTCAATCGATGAAACGTTATTACGCTGCGTCAAATCGATATAAAACAAAAAACGATCAGGTCGTGCCCTGGTTTGACATTGAATCAAGCTGCGCGTTGCGTGGCCTCTGGCGCCAGGGCCGCAATCATCTCATCTCGATCAGGGCCAGGGACAACACGCGCTTTTTTATTCTCTGCGCCATAACGGATGAGCGTCCAAAAGATCAGCGCTTGGGTGCCAATGTCTTTCAGAAATGCGCCCGGTAGCTCCATAAGGTTAAACGTTCGAAAGGCGCCGCGAAACACGCGTAAGTGAATCTGAGTGGCTCTCGTGAGGGCGTCGCCATAAGCGATGGCGAACCGTTTCTTTAAGGTGGGCGCCGCCGAGGCGTTGGATGGGGAGAGGATCGATTGGGCGCGCTTAATCCCTGTTCGATCTTCATCAAGACTGGCTTGCCAAATTGGCCGTAACTGTTTTCGGGTTTCGTCGGCGAACTGTTTGGCCGCGCTTGCCGGGTCTTGGTCTCGGGACAAAATATCGGTCAGAATTTTGCTATGAATCGCGCCCGTACTGCAGCCCCGACCATAGAGCGGGTTGGTCCGCACAGACGCATCACCCACCGCGTAATAATTGAGTAGCAGGGGCTGCTCGTCCTGACTGAAATCATGCCAAACCGCTTTAATGTTACCCATCCCAAACGATGAGGTGGTTGCAACGGCTTGATCCGCCCCAAGCCAGGGTTGCAAACCTGGAATCGCCAAACAAATTTGATCAAATGTGGCATCGTCCTTAACGGCGTCATGCAAGGCAGTATCAATACAAGGCACGCACAGAATCACGGCAAAGTGTCCGCCAGAACCTGGGAAGACGCCGTACTTCAAATAGCCTAGGTCGCCAGCCGAGCGGGTCTTCCCGTCTCTTTTGGGCTCATCAAATCCCGGCTTAAATTGATAATGCCGAGTGTAATAAACAATGCCAGCATCGTGGGACTCGGTTTTAATGACAAGGCCTTTCTGTTGAAACCAGCGTTTGAAAGGACTGCCTCGGCCGGCTGCATCGATCACGATATCGGCTTTGACGTTTAAAGGTTGCTCGCTCGCGGCCCGAGCTTGAATCGTTAGACCGGTAATTTGCATTTGGGCGCCGATCATCTCGGTCACCATGGCGTTGACCCGGATGCCAGATGCGATGGTGAGGTTGGGTTGTTGCAGTGCGTAGCGCCTCAGAACCATTTCCATCGTGGCGCGACGACACATCATCAGCCAAAGTGCCTCATCTTCCGGCGCCGGCGTATAGCTTTGACTGAGCTCCGGTGGCAGCATTTCTTGAAAGGGGACTTTACGGGCCCCGGCCTGCCAAAAGTTTTCAATAAGGTCCGGAAATTGCTCGGTCAGCAGATTGCTCATGGCCGCCAGAAAGGCGTGGGGATGGCGAAATTGAGAAGCCCCGCGTCTGAGCCATTCGAAAAAAATCTCGTCCGGGCCACCATCGGGCAATGGGTCATCGCGCTCGTAAACGGTTACCTTGTGGCCCTGTTTCGCAAGGCCTAACGCGGTGCAAAGGCCACAGATGCCAGCGCCGACAATGGCGATTTGTTTTGAAGTGGGTGACGCGGTCATGGCTTTGGGTCTCATTGTCTGGTTTAAACGGCGATGGCAGTCTAGCAAAAATATTCAATTAGGTGGATGTTGTGGTGACTGCGCCGCAGTCTTGTTGCGCTCGACACATCCATGAGTGACTGCGCCCTATTTTGGAATTAATCAATAACCAGATAGCACCTTACCTGGCGCGGACAGGCGCAAGATAAGGCGCTGATTCGGGAATGCTAAGCACCAACCCAGGGCCTTGGTTTTAGACAATTTGACCGGTTCGGGCCTGGGTATACCCCACCGATTTCTCGAAGGCGACAGCGCCTCCGATTAACACATGAGAGACGCCAATCGCATCGCGGGTGTAGCGGTAGCCATCTCCGGGCACATCTTGAACATAATACTCAGCGCCACGATCAATGGTTTCAGGATCAAAGATCGTGATGTCGGCAATATAACCGGGTATCAGTTGCCCTCGATCTTGGATGCCCCATATCTCAGCAGGCTCGGCAGTAATTTTTCGAATGGCGGTTTCAATACTGAGGCTTTGGCTGTCTCGGACAAACTTCGAAAACAAGTAGCCCGTATCGCCATAGGTTGAGAAGGAAAGGATGTGGGCGCCGCCGTCACTGGCGCCGATCATCACGTTCGGTTGCTTGAGGAGCGCGCCGACAGCCGGGACGTCATTATGACCCATGCTCGCCGCAAGAAAGTGCGCGTCCAAATCCTCTTCTAAAGACAGATCGATCATCACATCTAAGGGCGTGTTGCCGCGTAGGTTGGCGATCTCAGCGAGGGTTTTTCCAATTAATTCGGCATTGGCAGCGCTTTGGACGCGGCGCACGACCAAGGCGGACCACAATGACATCATGGGCGCAGCTTCTTGAGTGAGTGCAGCCCGCTGGGCTGGGTCGTTGAGGGCTGCCAGGACGTCGGCCTTGGTGCCAAACCGGATGAGGCCATACCAGGTTGGCAGACGCATAAACAACAAACTCGGCACCTCCAAAGAAAAACTGATGTCGATTGGGCGGGTTTGAACCTGTGGCCAGACCCTTGCGCCGCGCGCCATCTGTTCGTCGACGCGGGCCATGATGGCGGCAACACCGTCTGCATTGTCGGCGTTTAAGAAGAGCGGCGACAAGGTTGTTGTAATGTCATGCTTGAGACTCAATTCGGCAAGTTGATCAACGCGCGCAAGGGTTAAGTCGATGTCATAAAATTCGTGAACAACTTGGAGCAATTTTTTGGTTTCGCCCAAAACAGCGCACAAAGCATCGAGTTCCTCGGTGCTTGCCCAGCGGCTCGGCACAGGCTGTAGGCGCTCGTCCATGTCGACGAAACTCGTCGAAAGACCCACCGCGCCGGCGCGGATACAGTCGGTCAACAGCGCACACATGTTATCGATCTCGTCTGGCTCTGCCGTTCTGGTCATCGCCGCATCTCCCATGACCCAAAGCCGAAGGAGGCTGTGGCCCGCCAAGGGGGCAACGTTGATGCTCAGATCCTGTTTGATTCGAGTCATGTATTCCTCAAAACTTTCCCAATCCCAGGTAACCCCTTCGGAAAAGGCCTTATGCGGCATCTCCTCGATTTGGTTGAACATGCCAACGAGCTTCATTCGGTGTTCCGCTTTGAGCGGGGCCAGCGACAAGGAGCAGTTACCCGGCACAATGGTGGTGACGCCGTGCTCGATGGCGGGCTTTGCGGCGCCATCCCAAAGAAGCTGTGCATCAAAATGCGTATGGGGGTCGATAAAGCCTGGACTGACGATTTTACCGGAGGCATCAATTTCCGTTTGGGCGGACTCTGTGAGCGCGCCAATGGCGGTAATGCGATTGCCGGTAATGCCAATATCGGCAGAAAATAGCGGGTTACCAGAGCCATCAGCAATCGTGCCGTTTCGTATGATTAAGTCCATTTTAATGCTCCTGGCTAAATGTTTTTTTAGTTTTCATGTCGACTATGGGCCGTTGTAAGAGTCGGTTAAGGCATCTCGAATATGAGTCCAATCCTGGCCGATAAGCTCATCGATGGCGGTGGCCGCACAGCGGGTCATTAATCGATCGCAGGTTTTTGGGTCCAATGGGATCTGGGTCTCACCCCCATTGTCAAACGATAGTGTGACGAGGAGTTCAGCATGACCTTCGTGCGCCGCGCCGAGTCGTACCATTGAGATGGTCGCTGTCAACCCAAGGCCTCCACCCTTTGCGTGTGCGGCGGCTCTAAAAAGAGAATGTCGCTTGGTAAGATTGGGTTGGACGACTGTCCGCTCGAGTCGCTGTCTTGATTCACAACCCGGCGAGCAAAAATGTGGAGATTCCAGCTTTGAAGCTGGGCCACGGCCTGGTCTCGGTCAAGCGCCGGCAGATGCTGCTCGGCGACGGCTTCCCAGGTGGCATTGAGCGCTGGGGTGATTGATTTCCTTAAGATTTTCAACGCGCTGCTTTCCTAGATGTGGCCATAGCGGATCTTCTTTGTAGCGAAATTAAGGCTGGGATGCAACTGCGGTCGTTCATCTTGGTATGATCTGAGTCAGATCCAGTAGACCGGTTAGGGAGACGCAATGAGCACGGGTTGTTGTGATGAGTTGATAGATGTCGGTCGCCTCGCCGTTCGCCAGCGCCGGGTTTTAATCTGGGTGATGCTGATCAACCTGGCAACCTTTCTGATGATGGTTGCTGGATCGGTGATGAGCGGGTCCTCCGCGTTGCTCTCTGGCACCCTCGATAATTTTGGAGATGCGTTGGCCTATATGGTGAGCTTGGCGGTTGTTGGCGCAAGTGTGCAGGTCAAAGCCAAGGCGGCTTTGTTTAAAAGTGTTCTCATTGGGTTCGCCGCGGTCGCGGTTTTGATGCAACTCATCCTGAAGGGCATAAATCCCGAGGTGCCTATCGTTGAGACCATGGGGATCGCAGCAGTTTTAAATCTGATGGCAAACAGTTTTTGCCTGATGTTGCTGACGCCCCATCGCTCGGATGATGTCAATATGGCGTCGGTTTGGGAGTGTTCCCGTAATGATGTATTCGAAGGGTTTGGGGTGATTGTGACCGCTGTCTTAGTGTATTGGACCGGTTCGGCCTACCCGGATCTTATCGTTGCGGTACTCTTGCTCGGGCTCTTTACGCGGTCGGCTGTCTCGATGGGGCGAACGGCTTGGCGCGCCATGCACGTGGCTTAGATCCTTTTGGGTCGGCTAGAGCCGAAGGGGCTGTCTTCCAATCCAAAGGGTTGTCGCATAAGCCAAGAGGGTTTGCTGGTCATCGAATAAGGCAGAGCCTGCGAGATGCTTTTTACCTTCAATCGCAATGGTCCAAGCGGTGACCTGCAATGAACTACCGGCCCTTGGGGTGGTGAGTACCTTGGCCGTCATGCGACCGAGGAGGCCGGTGCGGATACCCTCTGCTAGGAAGGCATACTGGCCAGGGCAATCCAGGGCGGTCCAGAGCAAAGCCTGCGGGAGTTTGCCTGCGTCGTCGCCCCATTCGGTTTTGGTTTCCCAAATGGCGGACACTTGACGATCCACCGGGGCGACAAAAATGTGTAGCCCTTCTGGGTGCTCGGGGCCACAACAAAAACAGATAGGATGAAAGCCTTGCTGGCCCGGCAAAAGCGGATTGATGTTGGGCATCAATGCCGCGGATCGGGATTCGGCTGCGCGGGTTTGAGCCCAGTCGGGCGGATCAGGGACCTCCAAAGACAGCCGCGCGGCTCGCACTTCAGCAATCAAGGTATCGCGGTCCTGAATCTGGTAGTTGCGCGGGTTGTCGTCGTCAAACAAGACTGACATCGATTGATCGAGCGGAATGGGGGATCGCAACGTTACCTCAGCACTGTCGTCCGTGGTCAGATCGGCGAAGGCTGCAAATCGACCGCTGACGTAGCCGCCATGTCCCGAGGTCGGGGGGCCGCGAAACCGTTCCAAAATGGTGATCCGGGTATTATTCGTGGTGCTCTGACTCATGGTGGACTATCTTATCACTTGGTGAATTGGCTCATGGGAGGCCAGTAATGCGTGTTGACAGTTTATGGATTTATCCAATTAAGGGTTGTCGAGGTCAAGCACTGGATGCCGTGGATGTTACCACAGAGGGTTTTGACGGCGATCGACAATTTGTCTTAACCGACAGCGGCGTGCCGCAAAGTCAAAAAAGCCTACCCGCGCTTAAAGATCTGTCTGCAACCTGGCAAGCGGGACAGCTAACCCTATCCTTTAAAGGCGGGGATCCCTTTCAAGTACCGGCTGATTCACACCGCCAAAAAGAGCCGATGCCGTTGATCGGTAGAACCGTTGGCGTTATCGACCTTGGAGAGCCTGTTGCGCAGTGGCTCTCTGAGGCCTTCGGCAAACGGTTACGCTTAGTCAAAGCAGCGGCAGGCGAGGCTATATCGATTCCACTGCCGGTATTTGCGCGCCTTGAAGGCACGGTGCAATCCAAAACGGTGGATGTCGCGCCACTTTTATTAGCGAATCAAGCATCACTTGATGATTTAAATCAGCGGCTTGAGGCGCCAGTCCCTATGGACCGATTTCGAGCCAATATCGTGGTCTCAGGACTTGCAGCCTACGCCGAAGATGCGCTTGATACGCTGCGTCTCGGTGAGGTGTCTTTTGACGCCGTGACCGCTTGCGAGCGGTGTGCCGTGACGACCTTTGATCAAACCCCAGATGGCGCAAGTGATGTGGCCAGTAAGGAGCCGCTGCGGACCTTGAGCCGCTATCGCCGACGCGAGAACGGCTATGCGGGCGGGGTCATGTTTGGGACCTATATCGCACCGCTTAAAGTGGGTCGGATTCACGTCGGCGATTACGCTGGGTGACGCGCAACGCCCGTCATGGCTAAAACGATCGCGGCATCTTCAGGACATGTTCGCCGATGTAACTCAATATCAAATTGGTTGAGATCGGCGCGATTTGGTAGAGACGGGTTTCCCGAAACTTGCGTTCGATATGATATTCCTTTGCAAACGCAAAGCCGCCGTGGGTTTGCATGCAAACATCACCCGCTCGCCAAGACGCTTCCGATGCCAGCATTTTCGCCATGTTGGCTTCAGCGCCGCAAGCCTCACCCGCATCAAATAGGTGTGCTGCTTTTTCAACCATTAACCACGCCGCTTCAACTTCTGTGTAACATCGCGCAATCGGAAATTGCACGCCTTGGTTTTGGCCGATGGGGCGATCAAAGACGACCCGATCGGTCGCATAGCGGCTTGCTTTATCGATAAAGTACCGGCCATCGCCAACACATTCTGCCGCAATTAAAATGCGCTCTGCGTTCATGCCGTCGAGAATGACTTTGAAGCCTTGGCCCTCAACACCGAGCAGGTTTTCGCGCGGAATCTTGAGATCATCAAAGAACAACTCGCAAGAATGGTGATTGATCATGGAATCAATCGGCCGGATCTCGAGGCCGTTACCGACGGCTTTGCCGACATCAACAATGAAGGCGGATAAACCTTCTGTCTTTTTGTTGGTCTCTTCTTTGGGGGTCGTACGCGCAAGGAGCACCATTAAATCCGAATGCTCAATTCGGCTAATCCAGACCTTCTGGCCATTGACCACGTAATGGTCGCCATCCAATCGGGCGGTCGTTTTTAAGCTCGTGGTATCGGTGCCGGTTGTCGGCTCGGTAACGCCAAAGCTTTGAAGCCGCAATTCACCGGCCGCAATTTTGGGTAAATAATACTGTTTTTGTGCGTCACTGCCGTGCCTTAACACCGAGCCCATGACGTACATCTGCGCGTGACACGCGCCTGCATGAGCGCCTGCGCGGCAGACTTCTTCCATGATAATAGAGGCTTCATACACGCCAAGACCCGATCCACCATAGGCTTCCGGGATCAAAACGGTGAGAAATCCGCTTTCGGTTAGGGCTTGAACGAATTCGGTCGGGTAGCCCCGGTCTCGGTCGAGTTCGAGCCAATAGGATTCGCCGAATTTGGCACAGAGTTGTCTGACGGCGTGACGGATCTCGGTAATGTCGCTGGCTTCAGGCATAGGGCGTCGCTCGATGATTTTTAAGTGCCGTAACCCTACCCAAGTCTGCCTCCGGTCTCAATACGGCATTGTCTCAAAGAATCTGGGCGCGCTGTAATGTCTCGATGCGTTGCGCTAGCGGCGGGTGGCTGAGAAAGAGTTGACTGATGCTGCTGCGAGACCCGGAGATCCCAAAGGCTGCAAACTCGCCCGGCAAATCTTGTGGCGCTTGGACCTGCTGAAGTTTTTTCAAAGCGTTGATCATGTTTTGTTTTCCCGCTAATCGGGCGCCCCCTTCATCGGCTCTAAATTCACGTCGTCGCGAGAACCAAAGCGCGATCACGGTTGCGATGCACGACAGAAAAATTTGCGCAATGATCGAGGTGATGAAATATCCCATGCCCAAACCGCGCTGATTCTTGAGAATCACTTTGTCAACAAAAAAGCCAGCAAGGCGAGACAGGAAAATGACGAAGGTATTGAGTAGGCCCTGTAATAGGGCCATGGTGATCATATCGCCATTAGCAACATGTGCGACTTCGTGCCCTAAAACGGCTTCGACCTCAGCCTGGCTCATCGTGTTAAGAAGACCGGTCGAAACAGCCACCAGCGAACGGTTACGGGTCATCCCCGTTGCAAAGGCATTGGGTTGCGGTTGTTGAAAGATGCCGACCTCTGGCGCGTCGATCCCAACCTTTTTAGCTTGGCGATGAACCGTATCAACCAACCAGCGCTCCTGAGCGTTTCCGGGTGTGGTAATCATTTGAACGCCCATACCGCGTTTCGCCATAAACTTCGACAAGGCGAGTGAGATAAAGGCGCCGCCGAAACCGAAACAGGCCGCAAAAGCCAGCACCCCGGCGGTATTAAACCCAGTGCCACTTTGTACGAGCCAGATATCGAGTCCAATGAGCTGAAAGACAACCCCCATGACCAGCAGAATGCCAAGGTTTGCCGCGGCGAAAATAATAACTCGGAACATATTAATGACTCCTCTTTGTGGAAATGATTGGGTCGGCTGGTGAAGATTTCAAGGCTTTTAAAAGGCTTTGAGGGCTGGCGTGGATTGCGTTGGATCATCAGTTGACAATAGTTTGCGCCGGTTTAACCTTTCTTTACAGGGCTGCTTACTTGTACGATGTTTTGCTTGGAAGGGGTGTTGGGAGCAGGCCCGCGGAGCGCACAATGGATTCAAGCATTGATCTTGAACGATCGGTTTGATGACAGCGCCTTTCATGACAGCGCCTTTGACGACAGTGCCTTTGATGCGGGGTGCCTTTGACGACAGTGCTCATGCGTCCTGCCCCAACGCACCGTTTAACGCGCTTGGCATCCAATCAACAGCGGTTGCGGCACGCGGTACTCAATCAATTAATCCATCAATTACCAAGGATTCGGCCTATCAAACAAGAAACATTTAAAACGCCCTTAGGGTTCTTAATGGCGGCGGTTGGCTTTGCGGTTGGTCTCGGAAATATCTGGCGCTTTCCTTATATCACTGGGGAAAACGGGGGTGCTGCGTTTGTACTGGTGTATCTTGCCTGTGTGCTCATTATTGGGCTGCCCATTGTCATGTCTGAGATTGCGCTCGGTCGACGGGGCCAAGGGGACCCACTTCAGACCTTCGGTCGACTTGCCAAAGCGTCTGGGGCGGCGCCACTCTGGCGATGGGTGGGTGGTTTGAACCTGTTGACCGCATTTTTAATTATGGCGACCTATGCAACGGTTGCAGGCTGGGTGCTTTATTACCTTTGGTCGGCGTCCAGCGGCGCGTTCTCGTCAATCGATGAAATCGCGTCCAACACGTATTTCGAGACGCTGCTCGCCAGCCCTGTCGTCATGTTTATGTGGATGGCGCTCGCAATGACGCTAACCGGCATCATTATTTCGGGCGGCGTTCAAAAGGGCATCGAACGCGCTGTTCGGGTCCTCATGCCCTTGCTGTTCTTGCTCATGGTTGCCTTGGTTGTTTACAACGCGTTTGATCCCAGTTTTTGGGTGGGATGGGACTATTTGTTTCAAGCCGATTTTTCGAAGATCACCCCGCAGGTCTTTTTAGCAGCAATTGGGCAAGCCTTCTTTTCAATCGGCGTTGCCATGGCCGGACTCATGATTTTTGGGGCCTACTTACCGCCGGGGCAGTCCATTGTGCGTTATGGGTTTTTGATTATTGTTGCCGATACCGCCATCGCGCTTTTGGCCGGTTTAATGATCTTTCCATTGGTATTCCGATATGGACTGGATCCGGCTGGCGGCGTTGGGCTGATCTTCAAAGTGTTGCCCATCGCATTTGGCCAGCTGCCCTTTGGTGCGCTGATCGGCGGCTTGTTTTTCTTGCTGTTGTCGGTGGCTGCGATGACCTCAATGGTCGGGTTTGTGGAGCCGTTGGTTGCGACGCTTGCGCGGTTAACGGGGATGAGTCGTTTGAAAAGCACTTGGTTAATGGTGCTATCTTTAATCTTAGTGTCATTGGTGAGCATTTTGACCTACAGCGCCTGGTCTAGTCTTCAAATTTGGGGTCGCGATTTGAACGGTTTGATTGACTTTATTTCCAATCAATTGCTATTGCCCATCGGGGGATTACTGATTGCCGTCTTCGCAGGTTGGGTGCTCAAGCGGGATCAACTTGCCGCGGAGGTGGTCTTCCCACGGGCTTGGCAGTTTAAGCTTTGGTACGGGCTGCTCAAATACCCGTTGCCGTGTGTTATTTTGGTGATTCTGATCTCGGGCCTGGCTACCTGATCACAATCGTTGAACGGGGCCGGCGGCAGGTCAGATGAACGCTACCTGGGCAATGGTTGCCTGATCTAAATCTCCTGGTGGTGAAACCCGGCTCGTAATCCCTTACGCTGGCCGTGTCAGCCTGTCTCCAGGCAACCCGGCGCCATTTTTCTCTTGAGCGTTTCAACCCCTGAAATCGCACCAAGTTGGCGGTCAGGGGTTTGGTCGGTCGAGCGTTAAGGCCCGGCGCAGCAAGCAACGAATGCGTTATTCCACTCGGTCAGTTCGTGGGTCATGCTTCATGGACGTTGTGCTGACACGGAATTTGTCAGAGACTGGGCTGTCTTCGCGCAATGTGGTTATCAATGACGGTCCATCGATTAAAATTTCCGGTCATGTTCAGCTTCGGTTTTGGGCAACTGGCAGAGGCCATTAAGAATTCTGGGTTCAATGTCTTTTTATTGTTTTATTACAATCAAGTGCTGGGTGTTTCGGCAACGCTGACATCCGTTGCGTTGGCAATTGCGCTCATGTTTGATGCCGTTTCAGACCCTTTGGTGGGCTCTTTTTCGGACAAGCTGCGGACTCGGTTTGGTCGCCGCCATCCGCTGATTTTAATGGCGGCGCTGCCCCTGGGGTTGAGTTTTTATTGTTTGTTTAACCCGCCGAGTATGACCTCTGATTGGGCGCACTTTATCTGGCTATTGGGTTTCGCAATTTTAGTTAGGGCGTCTTTGACGCTCTATCACGTGCCGCATCTGGCCTTGGGCGCTGAGATGGCAGAGGACTATCATCAGCGCTCTACCTTGTATGCCATGAGCACATTTTTTGGGTTTTTGGGTGGGGCGCTGTTTGTTCCGGTCTCTTATACCTTGTTTTTCCCAACAACGGACGTCTTCAATCCCGCATTGCTCAATAAAGCCGCCTATCAGCCTTGGTCTTTAATGGCCGCTGGCCTGATGATCTTTGCCATTGTCGTTTGCGTTATCGGGACTCGCCGAGAGATCCCGCGCTTGGTTCAGCGGGTCGATTCAGATGCTCGGCAACTGATGCGGGTGTCGGCGTTAATTCAGGAATTCCGGGAAGCGTTTAATAACCGATCTTTTCGAGCCATCTTTTTTGGCATGATGCTCAGCACGCTGGTTTTGTCGGTTGAAGGCGTGTTTAATCCTTTTATGGGCTTCCACTTTTGGGGGTTAACCACCGAGCAATTGCGCTGGATTCCACTGGCACAGCTTGTTGGTCTGTTCCTGTCGTTATCGCTATTGCCGATCATGACCCGGTGGCTGGATAAAAAGCGAACGCTGATTGTGTCTGCTTTGCTGGTGATTCTGAATATTAATATCCCGATCGTGCTGTCGCTTTCCGGGGTCTCTTGGTTTCCCGCACAAGGCAGTCACAGTCTGCTGATCGTCTTGATTTTGAGCGGTCTGGTGACCGCCATACTGGCGCCGATTATCTTTGCCACACTGAATTCGATGTTTGCGGATATTGCAGATGAGCATGAACTGGATACGGGCTTTCGTCGGGAAGGGGTGATTTTCTCGGCGCGATCGTTCGCGGTCAAAGCGACCAGTTCGATGGGGCTGGTGTTTGGCGGCACGCTCCTTGATTTGATCGCATTTCCTCGAGGCGCTTTGATGGGGTCGGTCCCGGAGGACACGGTTTGGTTATTGGGTTTTATCGCAGGGCCCGCGACCTCGGTATTTACCGTGTTCGGTGTTTTGATGTATCTCGGTTACCGCATTGATGAGCGTCGGCACCAAGACATCAAGCGCCAACTAAAAGAACGACTTGGCACGGCGCGATCGCCTTGAAGGGGCTTATGCACATGAAACGCTTAATGCTAGCCGGTTTTTTATTGATCGTTGTCTTGCTGGGGATTAATTTCTGGCCGCCGTCTGCGCCGCCAGAAGCCGTGCCTGACTTTGCCGCCTATGCGCGGGTTGCAGAGAAAAAGCAGGCTTTTTTTGATTTTGTCAGGCCGAGCATTCAAATCGAGAACAGTTTGATTCTGGCAGAGCGGCAGGCGCTTTTAGCCATTAAGGCAAGCGACGCCATTGAAGCGCGCTACGCGGACTTTGAGGTTGAACAAATCAGGCAGCTGGCTGAGAAGTATCGGGTCCCCAACCGAGAGGCCCTGTCTGACAACGAAGTTTTAACCAACCTATTGTCCCGGGTCGACGTCGTGCCCGAAGGATTGGCCTTGGCCCAAGCCGCGAATGAATCAGCCTGGGGCACCTCGCGGTTCGCTCGAGACTATCGAAATTTTTTTGGACTTTGGTGTTTTACCGAAGGTTGCGGTGTTAAGCCTCGTCAAGCCAGTGCGGAATCAACCCATCAAGTTGCAGCCTTTGATTCGGTTCGTGCTGGGGTTGCTTACTATTTACTGACGCTGAATTCGCACCCGGCGTACGCCGCGCTTCGGGCGCGTCGGCAGGATCTTCGAGTCGCGGGCCAGGCGGTTACGGGCGACGCCCTGGCGGCGGGCTTGTTGCGATATTCTGAACGGGGACAGGACTATGTTGATGAGATTAAGCAAATGATCCGCGGCAATGGTCTCGAGTCGCGCGCTGACTGAGACCGCGTCAATGAGTTTGTTAGCGCCCCACCTGGGCTGAGCGATCACCTGGGTTTTGGCCGCAGACCGCCCGCTGTGCCGTCAAATCCGTTTTGTGTGACATGTCATGGCCGCGGTAGGGTGTTTGAATCAGGAAAAGGGGTGCCTTGGTAACCTGGTCGCCCTCACAGCTTGATCATTGTGCGGTGCGGTGCGGACGGTTGGGGCAGGTCTTCGGCAGAGGCCCTGAATACAATGCCCGGGAACGCCAAGGGAGCGGGATTGATCCCGGTTTCGAGACTCGGCATGATGAGGCACACCGTTGATTGATCAATTCAAATAGGAGCAACGCTTGTGAAGATTACCCCTTTGAGCGCGGTCGGTGCAGAAGTCACCGAGGTGGATGTGACAGTCCTAACCGCTGTGCAGGATGCGCAACTCAAAGCCGCTTTTGCGCAACATGGACTCTTGATTTTTAGAGACCAGGATTTGACAGAGGCCGACCATATCGGCCTTGCCGAGCGCTGGGGCCAGATTAATACCAATCGATTTTTTAAAGCCCATGCGGATTACCCACAAATCGCGCTGGTTGATAAAACCCCGGATCAAATTCAGAACATCGGCGGTGATTGGCATACCGATCACTCCTATGATCAGGTTCCAGCCCTCGGCTCGATCTTGGTCGCGCAAGTGCTGCCGGAAACCGGCGGAGATACGTGGTTTGCCAGCATGTACCGCGCCTTTGATCAATTATCCGAGGGTTTGAAAACGTTACTGCTGACGTTGAACGCCGTGCATTCTGCCAAGCATGTGTTTGGCAACCAGTCTGAGTATATGCAAGCCAATGTTAGCCAGAAAAGAATGCATCGGCCGGATCTGGCCGATGCCTTGCCGGACCCCATTCATCCTGTTGTGGTCAGGCATCCTTTGAGCGGTCGCCCAGTGTTGTATGTAAACCCGGGTTTTACAATCCGGTTTGACGGTTGGACCCAAGAAGAGTCGGAGCCCCTATTAAACTACCTTTATCAATCGGCGGTGGTCGACGACCAGGTCGAAGTGGTGGACTGGCGACCCGGGACCATCGCGTTTTGGGACAACCGAGCGACTTGGCATTTTGCCCAGAACGACTATCCAGGACAGGCTCGGAGCATGCATCGAATCACGATTGAGGGTGAGGCGCTGCAGGCGCATCAGTCAGGACAAGGGTGTTAACAGGATGCTGTTTCGAGTTGGTAAGGCTTGGTCAGAATCCGGGGCAGAGCGGGCGATGAGGCCTAATGACTCGCGTCTTTTGATCAAACAGGACAGGTCAAACGTCATTTAAAGGCGGATGTTTCCGGACTAGGCCCTGATGATGGTTGAACAAAGTCGATGAAGTAATTTATTTTAAGGCGGTTTTCCCTTAGAGTTAGGCCTCTTTTTTTTCAAGGGGCGCGACGTGGCCAATTATTTCAATTCTCTGTCTTTGCGAGCGCAATTGGCGCAATTGGGTCAATGCGAGTTCATGAACGCGTCCGAGTTCGAAGACGGCGTTGATTATCTGCGTGGCAAAAAGATCGTGGTGGTCGGTTGTGGCTCTCAAGGCTTGAATCAAGGCTTAAATCTCCGCGATAGCGGCCTTGATGTGGCCTACACCTTGCGGCAATCCGCGATTGATGAAAAGCGACAGTCTTTTTTGAATGCAGAAGGCAATGGCTTTCGAGTTGGCAATTACCAGGAGATGATCCCAACGGCCGATTTGGTGTTGAACTTGACGCCGGACAAGCAACACAGTTCCGTGGTTGCCGATATTGAGCCTTTGATGAAAGCCAATGCCTGTTTGGCGTATTCTCACGGCTTTAATATTGTTGAAGAAGGTCAAAAGATACGACCCGATTTAACGGTTGTTATGGTGGCGCCGAAGTGTCCTGGCACCGAGGTTCGCGAAGAATATAAGCGCGGTTTTGGTGTGCCCACCTTAATCGCGGTCCATGCTGACAATGACCCCCATGGGGAAGGCCTGGCCATTGCTAAGGCCTATGCTGCCGGCACTGGTGGCCATCGTGCGGGCGTCTTGATGAGCTCTTTTGTTGCCGAAGTGAAATCAGATCTTATGGGCGAGCAGACGATTCTCTGCGGCATGCTGCAAACCGGCTCGCTGCTCTGCTTCGATAAGATGGTGGATAAAGGTATTGAGCCCGGCTATGCGTCGAAGTTGGTTCAGTATGGCTGGGAGACGATTACTGAGGCGCTCAAGCATGGTGGCATTACCAACATGATGGACCGGCTTTCCAATCCCGCCAAGTTGCGTGCTTTTGATCTCTCTGAAGAGATGAAGCAGATCATGCGTCCTTTGTATGAAAAACACATGGATGACATTATGACCGGCAACTTTAGCGGCGGCATGATGGCTGATTGGCAAGATGACGATGCAAAACTGTTAGGCTGGCGCCATGAAACCAGTCAGAGCGCGTTTGAAACCACCGCAGTCACCGAGGCAGAGATTTTAGAGCAAACCTATTTTGATCAAGGTATTTTAATGGTCGCGATGGTCAAGGCGGGGGTTGAGCTCGCGTTTGAGACCATGACCGCGGCCGGTATTAAAGCAGAATCAGCTTATTACGAAAGTTTGCATGAGGTTCCGTTGATCGCCAATACCATTGCGCGGAAAAAACTTTTTGAGATGAACAGCACGATCTCAGATACGGCCGAGTATGGCTGTTATTTATACAACCACGCGTGTTTGCCATTGCTTGCCGAATTTATGACCGACCTTGAGACCGATGTGATCGGTCGGGGCTTAGGCCTGAATGACGTGGGTGTGGACAACCAGGTGTTGATTGCGGTGAACTTCGAGATTCGAAGTCATCCCGTGGAAGCCATCGGTCAAACGCTTCGGGGTTATATGACGGCGATGAAAGCCATCGTTTAAAGGGTTAATTGTGGCGGATTGCTCCAGCTGGACGAGGCCTGAATGAGCCAGCTTGTGACGCTCGATCAAGCGACGGTTACTGTTTCTGAAACGAGGACCTTCGGGCCAATCAGCTGGCAAATTGAAAGCGGCCAGAAATGGTTTATCGCGGGCCGCAATGGCTCAGGCAAGTCGGTCTTATTGGAGCTCATTGAAAGGGGTGGTCGGGTACTGGCAGGCGCCGCCTCCGGGATTCCGCAAGATGTGGTTGTGGTGTCAGACGCCGCGCATCTGGCGCTCATAGATCGTGAGCGGCACCAATATGATGGCCCGGATGATAAATTGAAAGGCACGTCGGTTGCTGACCTGCTCACTGAGCTCAAACCAGTCGATACTGTTTTGACCGAGCTGATTCGCCGCTTCCAACTCCAGCCTTTATTGCGTCAGCGGTTTCGTCAGCTCTCAACGGGTGAAACCAAAAAAGTACTCTTTGTTCGAGCGTTGGCTTCCGAGTGTTCAATGCTCATGCTAGATGAGCCCTTGGCCGGCCTAGATGCTGCCAGTCAGGCGGTGGCGTTGGGTAGCTTGGCTGATTTCGTGGGCGACAAAACGGTACTTCTAGTGCTCAACGATTGGGCGGCATTACCCGACTGGGTGGATCATGTTGCGTACTTATCTGATTCTCGCTTGGCGTACCAGGGCCCCATGAAGCCGGCGGCGGCAAGATCATGGCTTCATCAGATGGTGGTTTTAACCAATGATGCGCAGGCTTTGCCAACCCCCTTGCCCAGTTCTGTGCCAGCGCTTTCCGCTGAGCAAGCACTGGTTGAGATGCGCAATGTCTGCGTCCGATTTGAGGATCGGCAACTCTTTGATGGGCTCAACTGGCGGATTGATCCAGGCGTCCACTGGCAAGTCTCTGGCGCGAATGGTTCCGGTAAGACCACCTTGCTCAGTCTGATCACAGGCGACAGTCCGCATTGCTATACCAATGATTTGACCGTGTTTGGTTTCAAGCGCGGTAGTGGTGAGAGTATTTGGCAGATTAAGCAGTACATTGGTTATGTGTCCTCTGCCTTGCATTTGGCCTATCGCGTGAGCGGCACGGTTGAGAGCGTCATTATTTCCGGTTTTTTTGATAGCGTTGGCGTGTACCAGCGGCCGACGGCGCCGCAAAAATCGGCGGCGTCGGCGTGGCTCGCGCTAATCGGTTTAACCCAAGCACGGCAGCAACCGTTTGCCCAACAAAGTTATGGCAATCAGCGGTTGGTTTTGATTGCGCGCGCGCTGGTCAAGCAACCTGCGCTGCTGATACTTGATGAACCCTGCTTGGGGCTGGATGCCTTTAATCGAGGACTCGTGCTGGCCTTGATCGAAAAATTGATTCAAGGCAATCAAACGACCGTCCTGTATGTCAGTCATGATCATCGAGACCAGTTGCCCAGTATCGAGAACACCCTGCGCCTTTAACCCTCATGACGTTGTACCCAGGCGCTTCGATGCAATCGGCGAGCGCAATCTGCAGGTTTTCAAAATACTTAGCCGGGGTTTTTCCCTCGCCTGCGCCACCAGCCTTCCTGGGCATTGCTCAAATCGAGTATCTGCGCCTCAGCCTCTAAAAAGGATTCAAAGTCAGCATCAGCGCCCTGGTTTACGCCCGTATTGCTGTACAGAGCGGCCATGCTGAATCGGCCATTACCGGCTTGAAAAATCTTTCCGGTTGGCGCGTCTTCGCGGCACATGTATAAAACGGCCGGGGTGACCAGGTGAGGGGCTCTCTCTGGATCGGGCTGTTCCAGATTTTCGTCGCGGCCGGGTATGGTATTGGTGAGCCGCGTCGCGGCCGCTGGGGCCAGCGTATTGATTCGGATGTTGTGAGAGGCGCCCTCAAGTGCCAAGACATTCATCAATCCCACCATACCCATTTTTGCAGCACCATAATTACTTTGACCGAAGTTACCAAAAATACCCGAGGTTGAACTGGTGAGCACGATCCGGCCGTAGTGCTTCTCATAGAGGATCGGCCAGGCCGCATGGGTTACGTAAGCGGTACCGTTTAAATGAACGTTGATGACGATATCCCAGTCATCTAAGGTCATATTTTTGAAAGACTTGTCGCGTAAAATCCCGGCGTTGTTGATCAAAATGTCGAGTGTGCCGTATTCGGCTATCGCATCATCGATGATGCTCTGGGCCCCAGTGCGATCGGCAACGGACGCTTTGTTGGCGATCGCAATGCCGCCCAAGGCTCTAATTTCTGCAACGACTTGGTCTGCCATGTCGCTTTGTCCAGCACCGTCGGCGGTGCCGCCGAGATCATTGATAACCAGGCGCGCACCCCGTCGGGCAAATTCAAGGGCGTGGGCGCGACCCAACCCACCACCGGCGCCGGTCACGACAACTACCTTATCTTTAAAGTCATCCATCTTTGGTCTCCTGGTTTTGTTGAAACGTTAAGGTTGGTTGAACGCCCTGGCGCGCGGGGCATCCGGTTTAAGTGGCGGTCAGCACTTTCTGGAGGACGTAATCGTCGACAAAAAACCCATCGCCGATCGGCGCAAGGATCGATTGATGATGGCTGTAGCCCGCGCGGCGATAGGCGGCAATGGCGCGGACATTGTGTTTGTTAACATTTAATAAGAGCAGGCTTGCCCCGCCTTCGGTTGCTGCGCGTTCTGTTTCCTGTAGCAAACGCTGCCCGTAGCCTTTGCGATGGTGTTGGGTCTCAAGGTAGAGCTTGTCGAGTTTAACAACCGATGGATTCAGGGTGTGGAACGCCGCAAAGCCGATGGCCTGCCCGTTTTCTTTGAGGATTAGGAAGTTTGTACCGGTTGCTCGGTCCTTTTCTAATTGATCAAGGCTATAATCTGCCGCCAGCATGAATTCGATTTGCGGTCTGGAGATGATCCCAAGGTAGTAATCCCGCCAGATCGAGTGCGCAAGGTCACTGATCTGAGATAACTGCGGCAGGTCGGCAAGTTCAATGGTCGTGGTCATCGCTTTAGAATAGCCAAGGAATAGGTTGAGTACCATGCAGGATTCACCCAGCGTCGAAACCCTCGCCGAAACACAGTTTGATGTCGTGATCATTGGCGGTGGTATCACCGGTGCGGGTATTTTTCGGCAAGCAGGTCTCCAAGGATTAAAAGCGTTATTGGTGGAAGCCAAGGATTTCGCCAGCGGCACATCGAGTCGATCGACGAAGCTCATTCATGGCGGAATTCGATATCTTCAAAATGGTGAGTGGGCGCTGGTTCGAGAAGGCGCTCGTGAGCGGCAGCGGGTGCTAAAGCTCGCGCCCCATCTTGCTGAACCGATCGATTTGCTACTCCTTGCACCGAATTGGTATACCTTTTTGAAATATTGGATCGGGGTCCGTCTGTACGAATTTCTGGGACAGGTGCGGCGTGACGACCGACACCGCCTAGTTTGGGGTAAAGCGCTTGAAGCGGTGGAGCCTTCCCTGGACCGCAATCGATATCCTTATGGCATCCTGTATCGAGAATATCTAACCGATGATGCCCGGCTGGTCCTGGCAAATGTTCGGGCAGGGTGCGCGTTGGGCGGCGTTGCTTTGAACTATAGTCCGGTCGAGGGTTTGCTCGAAGACGCCGGTCGGGTTGCCGGCGTTAGGATCCGACATCGCGGTTCAGAGAACTCGATTGCGGTTAAAGCGGCCTGTGTCGTGAATGCGGCGGGCCCTTGGGTGCCGGATGTTTTAGCAATGGATGAGCCTGCACTGAAGTCGTTGGTCCTGAGTAAGGGCGTCCATGTGGTCCTGGCGCGATCAGATCTAATGATCAATCAATGCTGCCTTTTGGTCGCGGATGACGGCCGGCCTGTGTTCGCGATTCCAGCCGATGAGATTGTTTATGTCGGGACGACCGACACGATCTATGAGGGATCGGATTTGACCTGGCCCCCGGTCCTGAATCATGAAGTGCAGTACCTACTTGCAGTGGTGAATGCGCATTTTAAATTAGACCTTCAGTCGGCCCAGGTGCTCAGTAGTTGGGCGGGTCTTCGTCCGTTAATTGCGCAATCAGGTAAGAAAACGACAGAGATTTCTCGTAAAGATGAAGTGTGGGTGAGCCCAAAAGGTTTGGTTACGATTGCTGGTGGAAAATTGACCGGTTACCTGAAAATGGCCGAGGTGGTTCTTGAGCAGGTCGTTCAGCAGAATCCAGTCTTTCGTGATCGGATCCCTTCCGCCTTGAATTGGTTTCCTGGGGCCAGTCAGCCTCTGCCGCCCGAGGGTTTGCTCACGTCGCTGCTCGATTCTGAAAATATCGATGCACAAATTCTAGCGCGCTTGGTTCGTCGTTATGGCGATGAAGCGCAAGCAGTACTCGCAAGGGGTCGTGAATTGATCGCCCCGGGTGCAAAAATGATTCTGGGCCAGGTCCACTGGGCGGTCGCGCAAGAATATGCGCAGACCTTGGAGGACGTTGTGTACCGTCGGTTGCGCACGCCGCTGTACGAGCCTAGTTTGAGCGGGCGTGGGCTTGAGCGGATCAGTGAACTGATGGCGGAGATGTTGGGTTGGGATGAGTCCGAACGGTTGCACCAACTTGACCAGACGCGCAGGCTCTTAGCGGCGGATCAGCATTTTTTGGACAACACCTGAGTCGGCTAAGATGCCAAGGTCACCCTTGTACCTGCCGGTCCATTAGAGGCTTATATCGAAAGGGTCCAGGGAACGGGCTCTGTCGATTGCAGCTGAAGCTGCTTGCGCAACTGATAGTTGAGCTGAGGTGTCTCGCGCCTTGTTGTTTCGAAATCGTCTCGGCGGATGACCAATAGTTTGACCAAAGTTTCAGCGATCGCCTCGCCCAGGATCGCTTCCTGAAAGGGCTGCCAGCCCAGCGTTTCGCTGGATGTCATTAAGGCGTTATCCCCACCCAAGTCGCCGTCAACTTTGAAGTAGAGGTGATCTTTGTCAAAGGTGATCCTCGCCCCCAATGGATATTCAACGAGCTCAGAAATCGCGCTGATTTGCTCGTTGACGGTGGCGTTTAACGTTTTGAAGAAAGCAAGATTCTTGATGATGGGACGCAGCTGCCATCGTTTCGTCAATTGTGCTCGCAGCTTTGGGTCATTCGATAACGCGGTAAAGGTATCTTCAGAGAATTGGCACACCGTTACGGGCGTTAACGCAACAATCGAGGCGTTTCGTGCACCGAGATCGGTGAGCGCTGCCATTTCGCCCACTAAGTCTCCCGCCTGAAGGGTGGCGACGGTCTTAATGTCATGCCCGTCGTGATGAACCACCGAGCAGTAACCCGTTAGGATCAGATACACAAACCCTTTAGATTCGTGGCCCTGAACGAGGACAACATCATCTTGATTGTAATTCTTGATGGCGGCATTCGTGACCAAGCTTCGAAGCCAGCGGTTTGGCCCGGCATCCCCAATCCAAATTTTTAAATAGTGGTGAATGAGGGCTGCATATAACGAAAGATCCCCGTCGATTAATGTGTAGCGTTTGCCCGCGCTTGCAACCGAAAACGTCGCTGCAAATTCAGTCGGCAGTTCATCAATATGCACAAAGACAATGCGCTCGGCGGGTGATGTTGTGAACTCTGCAGGATCGCCATGGAGCGGCCCTGCGCCGCCATCGGCAATCAGCAGGTCAAACCGGGTTTCATACAGCGCTTGTAGCGGCTCGAGCGTCTCAGAACGGACAATGCCGGCTTGGTGCAAAGATTGAACCTTTTGCAGGGCATGATTATCGCCCACGACGCAAATCTGGTTCGTCTGCTGACCGTTGCGAACGGTGAAGGTCGCGCCGATGGTCGGGATACTGTGAACGGTGTGATGGGCTTTGATGATCAAGCCGAAGTGATTAATGGGGTGGTCGGGATCAATCGAAATATGGCGAAAATGCTCTCGTATGACGGCCTCTTGCCAGCCTAAGCCTAGGGCAAGCTTCTCGATCGCCATTTCAAAAATTTCGGTTGATGTAATGATGTCTATAACGCGCGCGGCTTGCATCAGCGGGAAGAGGGCGCAGTGATCGTCATGAATGTGGGTTAAAAAGCAGGCTGAAATTTGGTTTTTTGAGATTCCTCTCGCGAGCAAATGCTCATCGAGAAAAGGAATGGCGTCGATCAAGAGATATTCACCATTGTGGCAGAGCGCAAGTCCGGTGCACGGCTCGTTTGGGGAAAAGCCGGAGGCGCCGCCCAAGACTTCCAATGAGAATTTAGCCAGGCCCGCAGAATGGTAGTCTTTTTGGGTTGGATAGCTGGGCCGAATCAAGGTGTCTTCGCCGAGATCGAGATCTTGGCTGTCGCGACCATCCGAAAAACGATATTGATCAAACCCAGTGTGCTCGATCAAAAGATCCCCAACCTGGACTTGATTGTCAGTAAAGGCATAGGTCGTGAAGAAGTCATCGACCGATAAGATGGTTTGATTCGGGCTCCGTAAGGCCGCATCGTCAGAGATGCCAAGCCACTCTTGTGCGAGCAGGGGGTCGCTGCCCCAGTGTTTAAATTGATCTGGATCAGGGCCAAGCAACGTGATCTTCATAAGTCGTTTAGCTTGTTTGATCGCTTGGGCATCGCCGATGAGCAGTAGTTTCTCACCACTTGCGTAACCGCCAAGATTGAATAAGAAATGGTAGAGCAAAAATTCGACATGATTCATGAGCGAGCCGTCGCGCTCTCGGGTATCGATCAGCATCACACCATCAAAATGTTCGTGCCCGGAAAGCTTCAAACCTTTAAGTACTTCCGGCGGCTGTCCAACTAAAAGTGCGTGCCCTGCCGCCTGAACCAGACGACTCCCACTGGCAGGTTTGATGATGTCAATATGGGGCATAGTCGGCCTCTTTGTTGGGCGCGGACCGATAAAGGCTGAAGTCGGATAACACGCTTGTGAGGGCATTTTGCGCGCCCACGTCGAGATAGACAACCTGTAAAAGCGCGATCATTCTTGAATGAAAAAACAACTTTTCGGAGGGATTCGACGATGCTGTGTGGACCGGCTTATAATGCGGGTCAATCAATTGATCGAGCGACTTTATGAATCAGCCTGTTAGTTTGGATCCGCAAGAAAAGCGCTTGTTCGTTGATAATCTTCAGCGCTTTTTAAAGGAGGAGGTCGCGCCGCACTACGATGACTGGGAAAAGGCGGGGATTTGGCCTAGAGCGCTTTGGCGGCGTTTCGGTGAGCAAGGCTTCTTGTGTGTGGACGTGCCTGAGGCCTATGGCGGGTATGGCGTCTCGTTTGAACTCAGCTGCTTGGTGGTTGATGAGGTTTCGAAATTCGGATTTGGCGCGCTTGCGAGCGGTCTATCAGTCCATTCAGATATTGTTGCCCCTTATATTTTGAACCTTGGTAGCGAGGCTCAGAAAGAAAAATATTTGCCGGGCATGGTCTCGGGCGAAATTGTTGGTGCGATCGGCATGACCGAGCCGAGCGCAGGCAGTGATCTGCAGCGGATCAAAACGCATGCTGCTCGCGACGGTGATCAGTTCAAGATTAATGGTCAAAAAACGTTCATTACCAATGGCCAACATTGCGATCTCATTGTGTTGGCAACGAAAACAGATCCAAACCAAGGCGCGAAAGGCATGACCTTGTTCACGGTCGACTGCGCGTCAACGGGATTCAATCGTGGTCGAAATCTAGACAAGATGGGGCTCCACAGCGGGGATACCTCAGAGCTATTTTTTGATGACTTGATTGTAACCACAGCGGATATTCTGGGTGGCGAAGGCCAAGGTTTTGTCAATATGATGAAAGAGCTGCCTCGGGAACGATTGATTCTAGGGGTTGGCTGCGTCGGCGCGGCCCAAGGGGCTTTTGATTTGACGGTTGCGTACATCACCGAGCGTCAGGCATTCGGACAAGCGGTCTCGGGTTTTCAAAATTCTCGCTACAAGTTGGCTGAAATGAAAACGGATATCGAGCTCTGTCGAGCCATGGCTGAAAAGTACACGGCACAATTTATTGCAGGCGAACTCACCAGCGCTGAAGCCTCGATGCTGAAACTGGCGGCAAGTGAAATGCAGGGACGCGTTGCAGACCAGTGCGTTCAACTGTTTGGCGGGTATGGTTACATGACAGAATACCCAATATCTCGGGCCTATTTGGATGCCAGAATTCAAAGAATCTATGGTGGCACTAGCGAGATTATGAAAGAGTTAATATCAAGAAGCATCGTGAGTTGAGCGCAAGGTTGAGTGTAAAGCGCACGGCATGATGAAGGTTGAAACAAGGCTCAGTTGAGCTGATTTCAAAAATTAGGAGCGCGTTGCATGAATGTGAATATTGGATCTTTCCTCACCCGCCGAGCGGACATTAGCCCGGATCGAGAGGCCTATGTCGATGCTGCAAGCGGCACCCGACTGACCTTCTCCGAACTGAATGTGCGGTCCAATCGGCTCAGCCATCAGCTTCGATTTTTGGGCGTGGGGCACGGTGATCGGGTCGCACTGTGTTTGATGAATAGTGTTGAGTTTATCGAGGCGTTTATCGCTGTCGCAAAGATTGGCGGGGTTGTTGTGCCGCTGAATTGGCGCCTTGTGGCGGATGAGCTTGAGTTCATTATCAAGGACAGCGGCGCCGAAACGTTGATTTATGGACAAGAATTTCAAACCATTATAGGAGACTTGCAGGGGCGCGGTGAAAAGACCGATGTCCGGCATTGGCTGGAAGTTGCCGGTGCCGAGCCGTGTTTGGACTTTGCAACCGACTATGCTGCTTTGTGCGCGCAGGGCGATGTGTCGGAACCTGAGGTGACCGCTAGTGGCGATGACCTTTTATACATTATGTATACCTCCGGAACGACTGGACTGCCCAAAGGGGTGGTGCACTCGCATACGACGTCATTTTGGGCGCTTTTGACCTTCGAGGCCAGCTGCGACTTGCGCGATGGCGATCGGTATTTGGTGGCGCTACCCTTATTCCATGTTGGCGCGCTAACGCCGGTTGCTTTGAATATTTATCGGGGTGTGACCAGTGTTGTGATGCGTGAGTTCGATCCATTGTCTGCTTGGAAGTTGATTCAAGACGAGGCGATCGGTGTGTCACTGTTGGTGCCTGCGATGCTTAATTTTATGATTCAGATCCCGCGTGACCAGTTTAAATTCGATCACCTGAGGTGGATCCAAAGTGGCGCATCGCCCCTTCCCGTCAGCTTGATTGAACAATATTCAAAATTGGGGATTGAAATCCATCAGATTTACGGCCTCACGGAAACCTGCGGGCCTGCCTGCGTGATTAGTGCCGAGAATGCACTGCAAAAGATTGGTTCAACTGGGAAAGCTTTTTTTCATACGGAAGTGCGCGTGGTCGATGATGCGGGCTCTGACTGTGATCCAGGCGTGCAGGGGGAAGTGTGGGTGAAGGGCGGGCACATTATGCTTGAGTATTGGCATCGGCCTGAGGCGACAGCCGACACGATTACCCAAGATGGTTGGCTGCGGACCGGCGATGTGGCGTCCATTGATGAAGCGGGCTTTGTCTACATCCAGGATCGGATCAAAGATATGATCATCTCAGGGGGCGAAAACGTTTATCCCGCTGAAATCGAAAACGTGATTTTAAGTCATAGTGACGTGGTTGAAGTGGCGGTGATTGGCCAGCCCAGTCAAAAATGGGGCGAAAGCCCTTTTGCGATAGTTGTGCCCACGTCAAAGGCGGTTTCAGCCGAGGCCATTCTGGATTTTTGCGATGGAAAACTCGCGCGCTTTAAATTGCCAAAAGGGGTTGTCTTTACAGATGTGATCCCAAGAAATGCGAATGGCAAAGTGCTCAAACGAGTGCTGCGCGAATCCTACCCTGGCCCTGCTCCGCAGTAGCGGGCGGGTCTGAATGCGTCAGGCGTCAGGGTGTTGGCGGTTGACGCGCGCGGGTCTCGCGCGCAATCCAAAGATCGATTAATAAACCGCTGTTGCAACGAGATTAATGATTTGATTACAGGGCGCTTGGCGTACTATCTTTAGACGGCCAGGTTGATGCATCCGCTGGCTCGAAGGAAACCAGAGGTGAATATGAACCGAGCTGTTTTTGTCTTAGCGTTGCTGATCACCCTGCCCAGCCACGCATTGCAGGTGTCGGTGAGTCCGACGGAAACCTTAGAAATTGCCGAACGCTCGGCGGTTGTGAAAATCGATGGCAAGTTGGACGAGGCGGTTTGGGCAAGCCTCGATCAGTACGATGAATTTGTGGTGATCGAGCCGGACACCCTGGTTAAGCCCGCCCATGCAACGTGGGTGAGTTTGTTCTATAACCAGCTTGGTCTGTATGTGGGCGTTCAAGTTGAGCAACCGCCGGAGACTCGTATTGCGCGTTTGTCCAGCCGAGACAATCGTCAAATCAAACGAGACAGCGTGGGCATGGTACTGGATACCTCTGGCGAGGGGCGTTACGGTTATTGGTTTGGTATCAATTTGGGTGACGCGCAAATGGATGGCACCTTGTTGCCAGAAAAACAGTTTACCAGCGATTGGGACGGGGCTTGGGAGGGCGCGACCAGTGAAACGCAAACCGGGTGGACGGCGGAGATGTTCATCCCTTGGGGCGTGGTGTCGATGCCCAAGCAGGCCGGTGCGCGGCGCATTGGGCTGTATATGGAGCGTTTCGTTGCCTATAAAGATGAGCGCTGGAGTTGGCCGGCGCTACCAGACACGGTGCCGCAGTTTATCTCCGCCTTGCAATCGGTCTCGGTGAAGGACGTCCAGCCAAAGCAGCAATATAGTATTTTTCCATCAGCATCGGTTACCCAGGATCAAATTGACGGCAAGACAAACTATCGCGCCGGGGCCGATTTTTTCTGGCGGCCCTCCACCAATTTGCAATTAACCGCGACGATTAATCCAGACTTTGGGGTTGCGGAATCAGATGACGTGGTCATCAATTTGTCCGCAACCGAGACGTTCTTTCCAGAGAAGCGCCTGTTTTTTCTTGAGGGACAAGACGTGTTTACGGCCTCCCCTCGAGCCGACACGCGGGGGGCCGGTGTCGGTAACCGGGGCGCGCCTTACACGTTAGTGAATACGCGGCGGATAGGCGGCAAGCCGGTTTTGCCGGTGTTGGGTGCGGGTGAATCGGCCCGAACTAAGGATCAGATCCAGCCGAATGATTTGCTTGGGGCGGTTAAGGTCACTGGTCAAAATGGGCAAATTCGATATGGCGTACTGGCGGCGTTCGAGGACGACCCTGAATTTCTGGTTCAAGGCGCGCAAGGCGCGCGCCGGGTCGTGGGCTCTGGGAGTGAATATGGCGTTGCACGGATACTGTTTGAAGATCAGCCCGGCGGCGCTTATAAATCAGTCGGAGCACTGTCGACGATGGTGTTGAACGAAGCAGGCGATGCGCTGGTTCAGAGTCTGGATGGACATTACCTCGGTGAAAACGGAAAGTTTAAAGTCGATGCTCAGGTGTTTACGTCCGACAAGGACGGCGTTGATCGTGGGTTTGGCGGGTTTGTGGACTTTGAATATGCCTTTCGGCAGGGTGTGACCCAGCGGTTGGGGATCGAATACTTTGATGATGCGGTTGATGTCAGTGATCTTGGTTTTTTGCAGCGCAACGATAATTTTCGGATTCGCCAGGCGCACACGCGAACGCGCTCTGATCTGAGTTGGGCTCGATCCAACCAGCTCGATATTCGAGGTTTTGTCCAAAAGAATTCTGAAGATCTTTTTACCCAGGGCGGTCTGTTTGTCTCGAACCAAAGTGTGCTGAATAATTTGTCGCAAGTTGTGTTTCGATTAGATCTGTTGGCAGCAAGCTATGACGATTTGAATAGTTTTGGCAACGGCGCCTATCGGGTCGAGGCGCGCCAAATGGCGAGCATTGGTTGGGCATCAAATCGCTCAAAGCCGTTGAGTTTTGGCGGGAAGTTGGGGTATCAAGGCGAGGAACTGGGCGGCGATAGCGCCGTTTATAGCTTGTATGCAACGTGGCGGCCAGATGATCGCTTGGTGCTCGACTTGATGTTTAATTACTTAGATCGATCGGGTTGGCTACTCCACAGTCGTGATCGAACGATGGGTACGTTCGATGCCGAGCAATGGGCGCCGGGCATTGGCGTGGAGTATTTTATTAGCGCGAAACAGCAACTCAAGTTCGTGGTGCAGTGGGTTGGGGTGAAAGCGCGCGCGCGAGACGCGTATGGCATTCTAGATGCGCCTGGTCACCTCCAGCGGCGCTCTGACCTGGATGCGAGCGTGCCCGATTTCGCGGTCTCTCAGGTCAGCCTGCAGGGGCGATACCGCTGGGAGATTGCGCCCTTGAGTGATCTGTTCGTGGTGTATACCCGTCAATCGAACCAGTCAGGCTTATTGCTTCAGCGAGATTTTCAAACCATCTTTTCAGACAGTTATCAGCAGCCGGTGACCGACGCCTTTGTGGTCAAACTCAGATATCGGTTTGGCTCCTAAGGTTGGGGCGCCTCGCGGCTAGTAAGGCGCTCAGCTTCAATTTTTTCGATCAGGTAGTCTGCAACTTCCAGCATGCGGCTTGGGCCAACGTCAACCGTACTGCTGATGCGATAGCGACCTTGAACGACCAATTGCGGCACGGAGGTGATACGTGCTTGCCGAGACAGTCGATCCGCTAAGCTGACTTTCGCTTTAACCGCGTCTGACTCGATCTGAATGAGGTAGCGATCGAGCTCAATATCAGAATTACTGGCGACAAAATCCGCAAGGTCCTCAGGATTATTGAGTTTTCGCCCCAAGTCGTGAATCGCTCTAAAGGTGCCTTGATGGAGCGCGACCGGGGCATCAAGGTCTTGTAGCGCATAATAATGCGCGCCCAATAATCGCCATTGATCGGATCCGATGAGTGGGGTCTGGGTCAGCCGAACTTGATCGCCTTTGTCAGAAGCCCAATCTTGCAGGTCAGCGTCAAATCGATAGCAGAAGATACAGCCGTAGGAAAAGAACTCCATGACCTCGATGGCATCGCCTCGAATGCGTCGGGGTTTATCCAGTTCGACGTAGTGGATGCCCGCAATGAAATCACCTTGAGCGCCCTCATCGGTAACCGTCTCAAGGGTTAGGTAGGCGATAAGTGCCAAGATCGTGACAACGAAGCCGGCGACCATCAGTTTTTGTTGATGCACGAACGATTTTCTACGGACCATTAATTTGTACCTCCTTTAGAAATACGATTATAGTCAATTGGTCTGGGCTTAGCCTACCTAAATTAGGGTGATTACAATGTCGGTCGAACAAGAGCTGATTGAGCGTGCGCTCGAATGTGCGGCAGCGGATGACCCCAAGCTGAATGAGCGTATTTATAAGAATTTTTATGACGCCATGCCAGACGCCGAACAACTTATGAGCCATGTTGACGAAGGCGTACGAGGCAAAATGATGGCGGAAATATATCGGCTTTTGTTAACGAAAGACGTCGCGGCAAGCGATAGCGAGTACTTGGTGTTTGAAACAAAGACCCATGCCAATTCGTATTTTGTTCAGCCCGAAATGTATCGCCTCTTAAGCGACGTATTGTTACAAACACTCCGTTTGAGCGCTGCTCGGGTCTGGGGTCCAGCCGTTGAAGCGTCTGTATCACGACGCCTGAATGCAATGACGACGGCGATTAATAGTGCCTTAATCAATAACTGATGTGCGCCTGCGCACCAACATAATTTAGATCAAAACCAGGAGAATCTTATGTCTCGTTTGCCTGCTTTAAGCCTAGCGGCCGTTCCCGGTCGCCGACAAGCAACCTTAGAACTTGCCCAGGAAATCGAAAAACGCGGTTATCCCGGTATTTATGCGCCGAGTCTTGGCGATTCGCTGGCGCTGTGTCAGTCGATCGCGCATGTGACCAATGAGATTGAGATTGGAACCAGTATTATGCCGATCTATTTCCGGCAGGTTGTCGATTTTGCCAGTACTGCCGGGTACCTTAATGAAATTTCAGATGGCCGATTTCGCTTTGGCATCGGCGTGAGCCATGCGCCGGCCTTAAAGTCTCGGGGTCTGAGTAGCGGCAAGCCATTGTCCGATACCCGGACGTTTGTCGAGGCGCTCAAAGCCGTCCCGAGGGTGGGACCCATGCCGCCGGTTGTTCTGGCAACGCTTCGGCATAAGATGATCCAGCTGGCGGAAGAAATTGGGGATGGCATGGTGTTTGCCAATGGCGCTCGTTCGCATATGAGCACCTCTTTAGGCTATTTGACGGACGAAACGCTGGCCCGGGACGATTTCTTTATCGGGAACATGATTCCAACCTGTATCTCAGATGACCTCGAGGCGGCTAAAGCGGTCAATCGTCGGACCTTAACCTCTTATGCGATGCTCCCAAATTATCGAGCCTACTGGAAAGCTGCGGGTTATGAAGAAGAAATGGACGGCATTGAAGCGGCGCTTGCCGCGGGGGATCGGGACCGTGTGCCGCACTTTTTAACCGATCGTTGGCTTGCGGATACGACGTTGTTTGGCACAGCCGAGATGGTTAGAGACGGGGTTGAGGCTTGGTTTGATGCCGGGATTAAAACGCCGATCATCGTGCCCTCATCAGCGAGCGGCGGGCAAATGGTGGCATTTCAAGAATTCCTCTCGATTTATTGAGTCGGGCTTTTAAGTCTGCAGAATGGTTTGTGCGTTTTTGGCAAAGGTGTCAAGGGCGTCGCCCGTGAGGATTCTTTTCGGTGCGGGGGCCGGCACATTGATGCCGGCTCTGCAGGCGGGGCGGGATTTCATTTGGGTGAGCCAACGGTCTAGATTCGGTAGGTCGTCTCGGGAAACACCGCTCCACCGATAAGTTCGAACCCAGCACCAGTTTGCGATATCCGCAATGGAGAAATCACCGGCCAACCATTCGGTATCCTCGAGCGCGGTATCCAGCACTTCGAACAGTCGTCGGCTTTCGTTTTGATAACGGTCAATGGCAGGCTGAATTTTTTCTGGAAAGTATCGGTAGAACACATTGGCTTGACCCATCATCGGGCCAATGCCGCCCATTTGAAACATGAGCCATTGCAGAACCTGGTAACGCCGTGCCCCTGAGGTTGGCAAAAGCTGGCCCGCTTTTTCAGCCAGATAGATCATGATGGCGCCTGACTCAAAAACAACATGACCGGTTTCAGGATCTTGGATCACAGGAATTCTGCCGTTTGGATTCAGAGCTAGAAAGCCGGGCGTCTTTTGATCATTTGCCGACAAGTTGATGGCATGGCACTGATAGGGCAGGCCCAGTTCCTCTAAGGTAACAGAGACTTTATGGCCATTGGGGGTTGGTGCGGTATACAGGTTGATCATGTCATGACGCTTTGGTGCCTAAGGTCAATACTATCTTGAAGCGCATTCAATGCAATACTGCTGGTTTAACAAATTCTAGGTCAGGTCATGAATTTTGATTGGGTGCACAAGGCGGAGTGCGGAATGGGTGTTCTTTTTGAATACACTCAGGTATTGGTAATAGGCTGATTTTAGTCATTTTATTAGGGTTCGATTCGGGTCAGACCTTGATTGAAGGCTTGATGGAGCGCCGTTTTTGACGAAATCGGTCCCTGGTTTTCTAACAAAATAGCTGAGTTATGCACATCTGACCCTTAGATTTCGACTTAGACTTATAAGCCAACATTGCGCTTATGAATGCCTCTTAACTAACTGTTTTAATTGAATTTAAATGAAACTGATCAAAAATTGAACAATCCGTGAATCACGGAAAACACTGGCTTTGAGGGTCGTTGGCAACAGTTATCACCAGACTTATCCACAGTTTTTGTGGACAAATTAGATGGGTTCAATGAAATGGGTGCTGGGCTGCCGCCACGAACACTAAGCCGGGTCTGGCGCGGCTAGGACCGGACTGCGATATTGCCAGATATCGCTTCTTTTATAGCCGTAGTAAAAAATCATAATCGAGGCCAGCATGCCGGGGATCAAGGCATTGAGTTCGCCAAACTGACCGATGACGATGCCAAGCACCAAAGATCCCATAGGGGTTGCGCTCATAAGGCCAAGCGTGAAGACAGACATAAGGCGTGCTCTAAAGGCGGGTTCGGCGATCTCCTGGATCATGACCCGGGACATCGTATTGGTCACGCCCATATTGAATCCCCAAAATGCAGCGGCGATCCATAACCAAGTCATGCTGGGCTCATACCAGATGAGGTAGAGCACCAGGACCCGACTCAACTGCAGGATCAAGTAGACCTGCCCAGGCCGAGACAAAGGCATGAATTTGAGTAAACCAAAATTGGCGATGAGCGAGCCAAAATAGAATACGACTGTGATGTTTGCCAGGAGTAGGGCATCGCCGGCATAAACGCGGCTGATAATAAAAGGGATCGCAACCATCCAGGCTCCGGCATTAAAAAAGCTGGAAAAGAAATTAAGCCCTACGAGGTCTCTTGCCAATTTAAATCGCCAGGTATAAACCAGCCCGGCTCGGATTATTGAATAGGTGCTGGGCTGCGGCAAGGCGGTGCTGCTGGCGTTGGGATTAGGCGATGGGGCATCGGTTGATGGGCCACTTGCGCGCAATCCGATTAAAAAGATAGCGCCCACCCCAAAACACGCGCTTTGAAGTAGCAGCACTTGAACGAGCCCAATTTGATCGATGCTGCCGGCAACCCGAGTGCCAATCATGGTGGCGATGGCACCTATCCCAGTGGATAGACTGATCGCCCATTGTAGGCGCCCGCCAGCGACGAGATTCAAGATAGTATTGCGCGCGGGATTTGAGGCGCTATTGAGTAGGTTCGCAACGAGTGCCGTCAGGATCAAGATCCAAACGCCCAATTGGTCAAGGTAGACCGCGAGCGCAAGCACTAAAGGCGGAATGATGCTCAGCAAGTGGGATTGAATTAAAAGGCCTCGACCGTCAACTCGATCACCGATGACGCCGCCCCAGAGCATAAAAATGAGCGCCGGGACGCCGATCAGAAGCTGAGCGAGTCCGACCGTTTCCGGGGATTGGTCCAAAATACCGACCAGAATCCAGGTCACCAGCAGTTGCTGTATGCTAAAGCCAGCCATCCAGAGTGCGTGGCTGGTGTTGTACCAGGTCATTTGGAGATCGGTATTGACAGGGAGTTTGAGCATTTGAGCCTCTTATCCTTCGATCATAGCGAATTCCTAGCAACGCCGGTAAATTTTTCACGCAGGCGTAACCGGTTTATCATTCACGCGCCTGCGGATTGCCGCCGTAAACGCTTTAATAAGGGTCTCTGTTATGCCGAGCTTTGTAATTCGATGTCGAAAAGCCCCGGTCCGTGCGGACCGCTTTCTTGCCGCGGTTGGTTCTGGGGGGCATGTTGAATTTATTGCTGGCATGATAACCAACGCGCTGTTTCTCTCCAAAGGGCATCGCGCCAATGTGACGCTGCACTTGGTCTTCGAAGACAGCGCAGACTTTTCTCGAATATTGACCCTTGATGGCGCCCATATGGGTGATCTGGGCGGACTCTCAGAGCAGGCTTTATTGGCCAGCTGTGCGCTCGCGCTCAAAGGCGCCGAGCGGTTGGGTAAGGAACAGCGCGTAACGGCGCCGAACGGAATTGTGGTTGAAACCCTCAGTTTTGAAGGTCTGATCAAACGTCAATGCCTCACGTCACCTTGTTATCTGATGAGCCCAAAAGGTCAATCGTTAACCCAAACGCGTCCCGATGAGGCGGCAACCTTCATTTTAACCGACCAAGTGCCGCTGTCTAAAAATGCATTAAGTGGTTTAAAACGGCAGGGTGTGGGCCTTTTGTCGCTCGGTCGGAACATGCTGTTCGCCTCACAATGCTTGACGCTGATTCACGGTCACTTTGATTCAGCGCTCGATTGATCCATTGCGCACGCCCGCTAGCAAGCGCTCTGAACGTTAGGCCAAAGTTGGGGTCGCCGATGGCGTCAAAACGGATGCGTTCTTCGAAATCGTGACAAGCCAAGGGCTGGGTCAGGGCTCCGTTGAGCGACATGGCGCGATCGACGCGATGGCAGGATCGATCAGCTGTTTCTAACCTTCAGTGATCCTGTTCAGGGTAGGGGTTTCGTTAAGATCTTCAATCTCACGAAGCAGCGGAACAAAGATTGGGGTAATGCCAATGATGCACCGTGCTTCGCAGTGCAAGTGCTGGATTCTTCAGTCTGGGATCAAGGTTGCTATTTCTGTGAAGGCTTTAGTAAAAGCAGCGCCAATGACCGCTATGCGTCACGATCCTTTGGTCAGCATGGGGCGAGCTTGAATGTTCGTTCTGATGGGTAATGGCTTTGACTATCAGGTGGGCTCGGCCACCTGACTTTGTTTGGTCGTAATAATGGGCCAAGTTTTGTTGGTTGCGTACAGGATCAGAGGCCGAGGGTTTTATAACAGCATCTCTCATGGCAGCCCGCGCCGAAGCGCGGCGACCATGAAATGCGTCAAAGGATGAAACCTTCGGCAAGCGCTAGATGAGTTTGGGTCGTTTAGGACAGGTTGAAGCAATCGATTCGGGCGTGATGTTGCGGTGATCAGTATTAAGGAGCGCGCTAGCGGGTGTACTGCCGAGCAAACTGCTTCATAATACGGGTCTGGTCGGATCTCCCCATGAGGACTTTGATTGGCGTTAGGGAGGCCCATTAGTCAGGTGGGGCTCGCGGACTGGCAAAGGTTTCAGGATTGAAATAGTTAGATCGCGGGGAACCTGATGTTCCGGCGGCGGAAAGAAAATAGAAGTAAGCAATTGAATCGTTTTATAAAAAGGAAAGATCATGAGTGACAGTATTAAGACCATTGCAATTTTAGGCGGAACCGGCGATTTGGGTGGCGGCCTTGCCAGACAATGGTCGAGAGCGGGTTATACCATCGTTATCGGCAGTCGGACGCTTGAGAAGGGCCAGGAAGCTGCTGCCGCCCTCCTGACCGAGTTTCCCGATCTCAATGTCACCGGTTTAGATAACCCTGCTGCAGCCGAACAGGCAGATCTGGTTGTGCTCACGGTGCCTTTTGCGCACCAACTCAGCACGCTCGATTCGGTTAAGCACGCTTTGATTGGTAAAGTGCTGATCGATGTCACGGTGCCTTTGGTGCCACCGAAGGTCGGCACCGTGCAGATGCCGGCATCCGGATCAGCGGGTCAGCAAGCCCAAGACCATCTTGGTGAAGACGTTTTCGTCGTGTCGGCGTTTCAAAATGTTGGCGCGATGCATTTACAAGAAGACCATTCGATTGCCTGTGATGTGCTTGTGACGGGTAATAAGCGTGCGGCGCGGGATACCGTGATCACGCTCATTGAGGCGCTTGGTCTGAAAGGTTGGCATGCGGGTCCAATACAGAATGCAGCAGCGGCAGAAGCCTTGACGTCGATTTTGATTACGATCAACCGACACCACAAAATCAATGGGGCCGGGCTTGTGATCACCGGTGAGCCTGCCGCTGAATGAAGCTGTCGCTCACGAGTATCGATAATATTCCCATGGTTGAGCCCGGAGATGATCTGGTTGAGATCATTCTTGCTGGGCTCGCCAGCATGGGTGAGACGCTTCAGTCCGGCGACGTGTTAGTCCTAGCTCAGAAAATCGTCTCGAAAGCTGAAAATCAGTATGTGAACCTCAACGATATTACCCCGACTGAGGCCGCCGTGCTGCTGGGTCAGGAGGTTGATAAGGACCCAAGAAAAGTACAAGTGATCTTAAATGAGTCCAATGAGGTGGTTCGTAAACGACCGGGGGTGTTGATTGTTGAGCACCGTCTGGGTTTCGTTGCAGCCAATGCTGGGATTGATCAATCGAACATTTATCAAGCCGGTGTCGACGGCGATGATTTGTGTTTGCTGTTACCCCTTGACCCCGATGCGTCCGCGCAAGCGCTGCGGCGTGGCATTGCCGATCGGCTAGACATCGACGTCGGCGTGATTATTAATGACTCGATCGGACGCGCCTGGCGCATTGGAACGGTGGGGCTGGCAATTGGTGTCGCCGGCCTTACGGCGTTAGAGGACTACGTCGGCGGCACGGACATTTTTGGCCGCGAATTGCTCGTGACCCAGGTCGCCGCGGCCGACGAGTTGGCGGCAGGCGCTTCCTTGGTGATGGGTCAAACCACCGAAAAAGCGCCTGTTGTGTTGATTCGCGGCTATCAGCCTCAGGCGCCGAGTGCGCCTGAGTTGACCGGGGTCAAACCGTTGCTTCGACCCAAAGCCATGGATATGTTTCGATAACTTGGCTGCAGGCTGAGTTTCAATAGCCGATAAAAAGGCTTTTGTGATAGCGTCCCACTGCAGCGTTAAATAAGAGTGAGAGAATCATGGTGCCGACGTCACCAAAAATTTTGGCGTTATCAGGTGGCGTTGGCGGCGCGAAGTTGGCGCTGGGTCTCGCCCAAGTCGTGCCGTCTGACGCGTTAACCGTTGTCGTGAACACGGGCGATGACTTTGAGCACCTGGGCCTCAAGGTGTGTCCGGATCTAGACACGTTGATGTACACCTTATCGGGTCTTGCGAACCAAACCTTAGGCTGGGGTCAGCAGGATGAGACCTGGCAGTTTCTGGATGCGCTAAAGCGTCTTGGCGGGGATACATGGTTTGGGCTCGGCGATCGTGATCTGGCAACGCATGTTCATCGCACGGCCTTATTAGCGCAAGGCGACTCGCTGAGTGCCGTGACGGCTAGATTAATGCGGTCTCTGGGGGTGTTAACGCAAGTCGTGCCCATGACCGATGATTCCGTTGCAACCTTGATCCATTGCCAGAATGGCGAAACACTTTCCTTTCAACACTATTTTGTCCGCGATCGTTGTGAGCCTTTGATCAAGGGGATCTCATTCCAAGGTATCGAGACGGCTCGCCGCGCGCCTGAATTTGAGCAGTTAATCGCCTACGGTGATTTGTCCCAGATCATTATCTGTCCGTCGAATCCTTTTGTGAGTGTCGCGCCCATTCTGGATTTGGCTGAAACCTGGAAAGCGCTGAAAGCGGCTGATTGCCCGGTTGTGCTGGTTTCGCCGATCGTGGCGGGAATGGCCTTAAAGGGGCCTGCCGCAAAAATGATGACGGAACTTAAGATGCCAAGCACGGCGCTGGCGGTCGCGCAGTTTTATGCAGACACCTATCCTGGATTAGTGGATGGGTTTGTCCTAGATGAGGCCGATGCGGTCAGCGCGGAGGCGGTTAGCGCCTTAGGGCTTACGCCATTGGTCACTCAAACTGTGATGAGGAACCTCAACGACAAGCAGGCGCTCGCAGAAGCGGTATTACGATTTTCTGATGAGCTGTCGAGCCGATGACAACGCGCGCGATTATTCCCGTTAAGGGGTTTGAGAATGCGAAGCAGCGCTTGTCGTCCCTATTGTCGAGCGAGGAGCGTCGCAGGCTCTGCCAAGCAATGGTGGAGGATGTTTTGATTGCGGTTGAAGCCTGCCCATTGGTCGATGAGATTATGGTGATTACGAATGATCCTGCTGCCATTGAATTGGCCGAAGGCTACGGCGCCTTGATTTTGCCAGAACCGGCCGAGGCGGGGCTCATTCCAGCGGTGGTGCATGCCAGTGAAACCTTAACTGAGGCGGGCATTGATCAAATGCTGTTCTTGCCCGGGGACGTGCCCTTGGTTACGCCTGAGGAACTCGAAGTGATTCTAGATGGTTTCTCCCCAAAAGGGCCGGGCTTGGCTTTGGTGCCAGCAGATGACCTGGGCGGTACGAACTGTCTGCTGGCTGCCCCGCCTGACGTTGTGGCATTCCAGTTTGGGATCGATAGTTTTCGGAAACATGTAAAAGCCGCCCAAAGGGTCGGCGTTGAGCCGACCGTCTTAAAACTGCCAGGCCTGGGTTTGGATATTGATACGCCGGACGATCTTAAGCGGTTTATGGACCGGCTGGCATTTCTTGGGACGGAGTCCCATACTTATCGCTATTGTGTGGCAATCGATGTGAGCGCCAGACTATTGCCGGTCACAGGAGGTGGGTTGTAATGAGTGCCATAACAGAGATTCTTCAGAAGGCGGCAGTTGGCCAAGGCCTGGCCGATCATGAAGCGTTAGTGCTTGCCGATTATACCGATACCGATGCGCTGTTACGCCATGCGAGTGTTGTGCGAGATCTGAGTCACCCGAACGCCATGTCCTATTCCAGGAAAGTGTTTATTCCGCTCACCCATCTCTGTCGAGATGTCTGTCATTACTGCACCTTTGCCCAGGTCCCTCGAAAACTAAAAGCCCCGTACTTAACGCCCGACGAGGTGCTCAAGATAGCATCCGATGGCGCCAAAGCCGGATGCAAAGAAGCGCTGTTCACCTTGGGTGACAAGCCTGAGGCGCGATATAAAGCAGCTCGCGATGGGCTCAAAGCATTGCGGCAAGATTCAACCCTGAGCTACCTGCACGATATGGCGGAACTGGTGCTCAAAGAAACGGGCTTGATGCCCCATCTGAATCCGGGGTTGATGACGGCGTCGGAGTTTACAGCGCTGCGTAAAGTATCCATCTCAATGGGCATTATGCTTGAGTCGGCATCCGAACGACTGACCGAAAAAGGCATGCCGCATTATGGCTCGCCCGACAAAGCGCCGGCCAAGCGACTCGAGACCATTCGTTTAGCGGGGGAAGCAGGCGTGCCGTTTACCTCCGGTATTTTAATTGGGATTGGCGAAACCCGTCGCGAGCGCATTGAGTCATTACTGGCGTTGCGTACAGCAAACGAGCCCTTCGGTCACATTCAAGAACTGATCATTCAGAATTTCCGCGCAAAGCCCGATACGTTGATGGTCAATGCGCCCGAACCCGATTTGAATGAACTGCTCTGGACGATCGCGCAGGCACGCCTCATTTTTGGCAGCGAGATGAATCTCCAGGCGCCGCCAAATTTAAGTCCGGGTGTGTTTCATAGAATCATTGATTCAGGTATTAACGATTGGGGCGGGGTTTCGCCGGTTACGCCCGATTTTGTCAATCCTGAAGCGCCCTGGCCACATCTCAAAAATTTAGCTGAAGAAACCGCGCGCGAAGGCAAAATTCTGGTTGAACGCCTAGCGGTTTATCCGTCGCATTTGAAACAAATGGATCGATGGATTGATGTTGAACTGCGGCCGATGGTGCTCGGCGCAATTGATGGCGAGGGCTATGTTCGCGGTGAAGATTGGGCGGCCGGTGAAACACCGAACCCACCGGCGGGTGATTTGGCCCGTGTGACGCATATTCCGAAGCTTCAGGCTACTGCGACCCTAGCGGCCATTCTTGACAAAGCGGTTGCGGGTAAGGCGTTGTCGGAAAGTGAGATTGTCAGGCTGTTCAAGGCGCGCGGGGACGAGATAACCCATATTGCGCAAGCCGCGGATACGGTCCGAAAGCAGTTGGTCGGCGATGAGGTGACCTATTGTGTTAACCGAAATATAAATTATACCAACGTGTGTTATTTCAAATGCCAGTTCTGCGCGTTTTCGAAAGGTAAGATGAGCGAAAACCTTCGGGGCCGGCCCTATGATTTGTCGCATGAAGAAATTATGCGTCGAACGCGTGAAGCTTATGATCGCGGTGCGTCCGAGGTGTGCCTGCAGGGCGGGATCCATCCGGAATATACGGGCCAAACGTATTTAGACATTTGTCACACCATCAAGCAGGTTGTGCCGGACATGCACATCCACGCGTTCTCGCCGCTCGAAGTGTGGCAGGGCGCGAAAACCCTAGGGCAGACGCTGCCTGAATATCTCACGGCGTTAAAAGAAGCCGGGCTTGGGACCTTGCCCGGTACGGCAGCAGAGATTCTGGATGATGAGGTTCGGGCGACGTTATGCCCGGATAAAATCAACACCGCGCAATGGTTAGAAGTGATGGAGGCCGCTCATGGGGTGGGCTTTAACACGACGGCCACCATTATGTATGGCCATATCGAGCAGTATGAACATGTCGCCAGGCACTTATTGAGAGTGCGGGCGTTACAGGAAAAAACCGGCGGTTTCACCGAGTTCGTGATCTTGCCGTTTATCCATATGGAAGCGCCGATTTACTTGAAAGGTAATGCTCGAAAAGGGCCAACCTTTCGCGAGGCGATCCTGATCCATGCGATTGCTCGCCTGACGTTGAATCCGGTCTTCAAGAATATTCAAGCGTCTTGGACCAAGCTCGGTCATGAGGGCGTGAAAGCTTGCTTAAATGCAGGTGTTAATGACATCGGGGGCACCCTGATGAATGAGACCATTACCCGCGCGGCGGGTGCAGCCCACGGCCAGGAAACCTCTCCAGAAGAGATGGAAGCGTTGATTCGGTCTGCGGGCCGAAACCCTCGGCAACGCGCGACGAATTATGGTGTGGTTCCAGAAGTGCAGCGGCAAAAATCGTTTGGCGCATCGGTTTTAACCGAGCCAAGCTATACCTCTGCCAAACGCTACGATCGGGATAAGACCAAAAAAGAGGCTTTAGTGCGTCCCGGTCTCAATTCAGAGGAAACCTTGTCGAGTGCGGAAATAATCTAACGCATTGAAAATAATGTTGGGCGCTGATGATGGGGTATCACCGACCCATGAAGCGGCGCCTCGAAGACGATCCTTATGGCAAACTGTCGAGAGTGAGTAGAACCAGCGGTGTTAAGGGCGTCTTCTTCAATAAAATAGCTTGAGTGAGCAAAAACATCAGCCACCGGGACGAGGTGGTAGCAAGGAGAGATTTGATGACAGTACCCCAAAGAACCGCATTAACCTTACCGGACCCCAGAGGGGTTGCCGGCACCATTGAGATGGCAAAGTGGGCGGAAGCCGAAGGCTATGATGACCTCTGGTTTGCAGACAGTTCGGGGGTTGATGCGTTGACGACAGCGGCCGCGGTCGCGCTCAATACCAGCCGTTGCCGAATTGGTACGGCCATTATTCCTGTGTTTTCGAGAACCCCCGCGGTCTTGGCATCAACCGCCCATGTGTTGCACCAGTTATCTCAGGGTCGTTTCATTTTGGGATTAGGCTCTTCAAGCCAAACCATGATGGAGAACTGGCATGGTTTGAATTTTGAAAAGCCGTTAACGCGGGTCAAAGAAACGGTCGAGCTCATTCAGAGCATGCTGCGGGGTGAGAAGTCAGATTATTCGGGTGAGACAGTATTTAGTCGGGGTTATCGACAGTTACCGCTTGAAGCGGGCGCCCAACCGGTCTACATGGCGGCGCTGAGAAGTAAGATGCTGGAAGCTGCTGCTGAGTGTAGTGATGGCGTGATCTTAAACTTGTTTCCGAAAGAGGCGTTGCCCCGAATGATGACCCACATTCGTGCGGGCGCAGAGCGCGCAGGGAAATCTGTCGAAGACGTCGAAATTGTTTGCCGGCACCAGGTCATTGTCACCGATGATAAGGAAGCCGCTCGGAATATGATTCGAGCAGCCTTTGCACCTTATTATGCAACCCCCGTTTACAACGCCTTTCTGGCGTGGGCAGGTTACGAGGACGTCGCATCCGCAATACGGGAAGGCTGGGCTGCAAAAGACCGAGACAAGACGACCTCGGCGCTGGATGATCAATTGGTCGACGACATTGCCATTATTGGTACCCAAGAAGAGTGTCAGGACCGAATCAGAGCCTACGGCGAGGCGGGTATCACCACCCATATTATTTCGTGCGTTTCAGGGAAACATGCGCAAGCAACTTACAATGCCTTTACGGGCAACCAATTTAGCGTTTAGGAGACGATGATGAAGATCGATGGCGGGATGATGGGCGATTTGGCACAGTCAGGGCAGCAGGCTGCTAAATTAGAAGCGTTAGGGTACAACGGGGTCGTGACAGCGGAGATGGCACATGATCCGTTTTTCCCGTTGTTGTTGGCCGCACAAGAAACCCAATCGGTTGAATTGACCACGTCGATCGCAGTGGCGTTTTCAAGAACGCCGATGAATCTGGCCAACATTGGTCATGACCTCAACAGCTTCTCGAAAGGCCGGTTTGTCCTTGGGCTGGGGTCGCAAATTAGACCGCACATCACCAAGCGTTTTAGTATGCCTTGGTCCAAACCTGCCGCTCGGATGCGAGAGTTCATCTCGGCAATGCGGGCCATCTGGGCTTGCTGGCATGAGGGCATGCCGTTACAGTTTGAGGGTGATTTTTACACTCATTCGTTGATGACGCCGATGTTCACGCCGTTAGACACGCAGTATGGTGCGCCCAAGGTGTTTCTGGCGGCCGTTGGTCCCCTCATGACGGAAGTGGCTGGCGAAGTGGCGGACGGTGTCATCATCCACGCCTTCACAACGGAGAAGTATTTAAGAGAAGTAACGCTCCCAGCGATTGATCGAGGTCTGGCAAAAGCGGGTCGTTCACGCGCCGATTTTGAGATCAGCTATCCCGGATTTGTTGTGACCGGTCATACCGAAGAGGCGTTTAACGCCAATATGGCCGCCACCCGTAAACAGATTGCTTTTTATGGCTCAACACCCGCTTATGCACCGGTATTGGGGGTGCATGGTTGGGGCGATCTGCAGCCGGAGCTGAATAAATTATCAAAGCAAGGCCTGTGGGATGATATGGCTAACTTGATCACGGATGATATTCTCAATGAGTTTGCGGTTGTGGGTGAGCCTGAAGCGGCGGTTGATCTGTTTAAAGGTCGTTTTAGTAACGTGGTGGATCGAACGATGGGTAACTTTGCGGGTAAGGACGAGGATCACAGTCGAGCATTGCTTGCGCGATTGAACGCCTAACGCCAACTTAGCAAGGTCGTGCGTGCTTGCGAAACCGCAAGGGTCTTTTTTGAGTCATACGCGTTGACTCAGAAAAATCAAAAAGAATGCAGCTTAAATCAAGGGCGTCAGCCTGCTGCAGGATGAACTAAAAATGGTCGTCCGATAAACGATAGTCGTTTGAATTAAAAAGGAAAGAAGGCATGAAACTAGGAATACTCGCTGGCTATGGCGGCAAAGTACTGAACATTGATATTCAACGGATCAAAATGGCGGAAAGCATGGGTTACGATTCGCTTTGGACGGCTGAAGCCTACGGCTCTGATGCGGTTACCCCAGCTGCCTGGATCCTCGCCCAAACCGATAAAATCAAGGTGGGTACTGCGATCATGCAAATGCCCGCACGCTCGCCGGCGTGTTCTGCGATGACGGCAATGACGTTGAATCAATTGTCTAATGGCCGGTTTATGGTTGGACTGGGGGCATCGGGTCCTCAGGTGGTCGAGGGTTGGCATGGCGTGGCGTATGGCCGTCCGGTGACTCGGGTGAAAGAGTATGTCAGCATCATGAAAAAGATCTTTGCTCGAGAGGCGCCGGTTGAGCACGAAGGCTTTCATTACAGCCTGCCCTACACTGGCGAGGATGGCACTGGTCTTGGGAAGTCGTTAAAGAGTATTTTACAAGCCGATACGTCGATTCCAATTTACACCGCATCGATTACGCCCAATGGACTTGTTGGCAGCGCAGAAGTTGCCGATGGCGTCTTCCCCATTTGGATGAACCCATCCAAGCCAGAAGCGCTCCGCGGTCATATCGAAAAAGGCTTAACCAAGTCTGGTCGCACCATGCTCGATTATGATGTAGCACCGTTTGTGACCTGCATTATGGGTGATGATATTGAGGCTTGCAGGATGCCGATCAAGGGCAATATGGCGCTTTATATCGGTGGTATGGGCGCGCGAGACAAGAACTTTTACAATGATTACACCAAAGCCCTGGGCTATGAAGACGCAGCAGCGACGATTCAGGACCTCTATCTGTCAGGTCGTAAGGACGAGGCGATGGCGGCGGTGCCGGATGAGTTGGTCGATGCCTGTCATCTGGTTGGGCCTGCCGAACACATTAAAGAGCAGCTGAAGCACTGGAAAGCCGCCGGGCTCAATGGCGACGTTGGCTCGATGCTCATTGGCGCCGGTCAGCCTGAAGCGCTGGAGCTGATTGCCTCGGAAATGCTGTAATATAAGAGCGTTTTAGATGGTCTTGAGTGTTCGAGCCGTTGAGAGTCTCAGCGAGATTGGCGAGGCAACTTGGCAACGATTTGCCAACCGTGAAGGGTCCCCTCGGGACCCTTTTCTGTCCTATGCCTTCCTTAGCGCGCTAGAGCAAAGCGGCTCGGTGTCGGCTGACGTGGGTTGGCTGCCCTACCATCTCGTTTTAGAAGATGAGGCGCAGCAGCCGCTGGGCGTTATGCCTTTGTATCTCAAAGGGCATTCTCAGGGGGAATACATTTTTGACTATAGTTGGGCGGATGCGTTCGAGCGCGCCGGCGGGCGATATTATCCCAAGATGTTGTCCGCTATTCCGTTCACGCCGGCCACCGGCCAAAGGTTATTGGTCGCGTCGAGCGAACACGAGTCGGCGCTGGTTGCAGGCGCCGCACAAATTGCCGGCGAGATGAATATCTCATCAGTCCACCTGAATTTTTTGGATCAAGCCGCCTGGCAGCGCCGGGGTGATGAGGGATGGCTGCTGCGGACGCATAAGCAGTATCACTGGCAAAATCAAGGTTACAAAACCTTTGATGATTTTCTGGATTGCTTGTCGAGTAAAAAGCGCAAAAATATTAAACGCGAGCGCCGTGATGCTTTAGCCAATGATTTGGAGATACAGCGATTAACCGGCGCTGAGATCACCGAAGCCCATTGGGATGCGTTTTATCAGTTCTATATCGATACGGGGTCCCGAAAATGGGGATCGGCTTATTTAACCCGATCCTTTTTTAGCTTAATTGGTGCCACGATGGCCGAGGATATCTTGCTCGTGATGGTTCGCCGCGACGGGCGCTATATTGCGGGCGCGATCAATTTCATTGGCGGCGACTGTTTGTTTGGGCGAAATTGGGGCTGTATCGAACATCATCCCTTTCTTCATTTCGAGGTTTGTTATTATCAGGCCATTGAATTCGCCATAGAGCATGGGTTATCAAGGGTCGAAGCGGGGGCTCAGGGCGAGCATAAGTTGGCTCGAGGGTATATGCCCAGTCACACCTATAGTGCGCATTGGATTGTGCATGATGGCTTCAGAGATGCGGTGGGTCGTTATTTGGAAGAAGAGCGAACCCACATATCAGAAGAGATTGATTATCTGGAGCAGTTCTCGCCTTTTAAAGCGAGCTGATTCCGGGTTGATACCACAACGTTAAAGGAGATTATATTGTCCACCGTTACCGCAACCGTCGCCAATGATATCTGTTTGGTCACCCTGAATCGCCCGGAGGCCTTGAACGCGTTCAGCACGGAGATGATGGACGATCTGTGCGAGGCGTTTTTGGCCGCGACAGCAGACCCCAAGACCAAGGTGCTGGTGTTAACCGGCGCGGGTAGGGCCTTCAGCTCAGGGGCAGATTTAAAATCAATGGGCACCCAAGGCGCGCCGCCCAAGCATGGTTTGAAAGGTTTGTTAGAGACAATTATCGATTTCCCCAAACCTTTTTTAATCGCAGCGAATGGTTTGGGTGTGGGGATTGGCTGCACCATCCTAGGACTCGCTGATGTTGCATTTGCAGGGTCGTCGGCCAAGTTTAAATGTCCGTTCTCAGCATTGGGTTTGACCGCGGAAGCCGCGAGTACGATCACCTTCCCGAATTTGATGGGCCATCAGCAGGCCAGTTGGACATTACTGTCGTCAGAATGGTTGAGCGCCGAGCGCGCGCAAGCGGTGGGGCTGGTGTTGTCCGTTTTTCCAGATGAAGACCTTATGACAGGCGCGATGGGCCATGCCGAGACGCTGGCTGCGCTGCCAATGGCCTCGCTTATTCAGACAAAAGCGCTGCTCATGCGGACGCGTAAAGAAGGGCTCAAAGCGGCGGTCGCCGAAGAAAATGCGGCCTTGGACCGGCTCGTGGGTGGCGCGGCGAATCGAGAAGCCGTCACAGCCTTTCAAGAAAAACGCTTGCCAGATTTTAAGGGGCTCTAGGCCGCGCAGAGCCTAGGACGCATACTGCAGTTTTTGGCGCTGGATTGGATGGCTTCAGGCACGGCATCAACTCGTTGGCGAATAATCGCAACCGTTATGCTGCAGGCCAGTGCTCATCATCGCGACTTGCGCGGTCATCAAGGCGCGAGCCTGGTTGTGAAGGCTGCAGGTGAAGATTGAAGATTGAAGATTGAAAATTTAGAAGGGAGTGGGTCAGTGACCTTTACATTTAACGCCACAACAGCGCTTGTTACAGGGGCCTCATCGGGGATTGGATACGCGCTCGCGGCGGGTTTGGCGGCCCGGGGTGTGAACCTGATTATTACAGCCCGGCGGAAGGATCGCCTGGAGGCGTTGGCTGAGCAGCTAGGCGTGCAGGTGACGGTGGTGCCGATTGCAGCCGACTTATCTAGCCAGAGCGGCGTCGATGATTTGCTGACGGCGGTGCAAAATTTATCGGTGACGGTTGATGTGCTGGTTAATTGCGCAGGTCTTGCGCCCCATGGAAAGTTTCTGGAGACCACAGACCTTGATCAACAAGCCTTAGTGCAATTGAACGTGCTGACCCCAACCCGCTTGATTCGACACTTTTTACCCAACATGCAAAGCCGAGGATTCGGTCGTATTTTGAACGTGTGTTCAATAGCCGGTTTTCATGCAGTGCCGGGAATGGCCCAATATGGGGCAACCAAAGCGTATCTGTTGTCATTGACGGAAGCGCTGAGCGAGGAGATTAAAGGCTCTGGCGTCGCAATTTCGGCATTGTGTCCGGGTGTGACTCGGACCGATAGCGTGATTCAGGCGGCGGTTGAGGCATTGCCTGATGCCCTGGTGTTGGATCCTGATGTGGTGGCTGAAGCCGGGCTTGAAGCCCTCGCGAAAGGCGAGGTGGTGTGTATTCCCGGTCGACTCAATCAGGCCGCCGTAACCGCGGCACAGTTTCAGCCGAGGTGGTTGATTCGGTCTTTCGGTGGACTGCTTGCCAAATTCGGTTCGTAAGGCAGCAATAAACGAATCCAATGGGTGGATTCGACTTGGGTCAAAAAAAGGAGCGCGCGATGGATATTCGATCAAATCCTGAACAGATCGACCCGGCTTGGATGACCAATGTGCTGCAAGCACGTTGCCCGGGTTGTGACGTAACGGGCCTATCGGGTGAATCAATTGGGACGGGCCAGGTTGGCGAAAATGTACGATTTACCTTAACCGGCCATGGGGTGCCCACTTCTGTGGTCGGTAAGTTCCCGTCTCTGGATCCTGTGAGTAAGCAAACGGGAATCCTGCAGCGTAATTACGTTCGGGAAGTGTTTTTCTACCAAAGCTTACAAGAGGCGGTCAATATTCAGACGCCTTTAATCTATCATGCCGAAATTGATCCAGCCTCCCATGAATTTGTCTTGTTGATGGAAGACCTAGCGCCCGGCGTCCAGGGAGATCAATTGCAGGGCTGCAGCGTGGATCAAGCGGCGCTGGCGCTTGAACAGCTGGCGCATTTGCAGGGTCCAAAGTGGGGCGATGAGGCCTTGGCCAAGCATGACCTGTTGCTCGGCTCGACCGATCGGCAAGATAGCACCATGATTACCGAGCTCTACAAAGGGTTGATGCCGGGCTACCTCGACCGGTACGGCGCCCAATTGACGGATGGCGAGGTCGCCGCCACCGAGCAATTGCTCGAGTTGATCCCAACCTATCAAGCGTTGTACGGCAATAAGCCACCTGTTCTGATTCATGTTGATTATCGGTTGGACAACATGATGTTCGGCGGGCCCTATCCGCTTACGGTTGTTGATTGGCAATCGTTAACGATGGGCTGTCCGCTGAACGATGTAAGCTATTTTATGGGAACGTCGCTCTTGGGCCCCGATCGAGATCAAGAAGAGGCTGCTTTGATACGGCATTACTTAGGCGTTCTAAAAAGCTATGGTGTTGACCTTAAATTTGATGATGCGTTTGCCTATTATCGTAACTACGCCCCGGCGGGCATGATTATGGCGCTGATTGCTTCCATGATTGTGGGTGAAACTGAGCGCGGCAATGACATGTTTATGGTGATGGCAAAACGTAGCATCGAGATGAGCCGGTCCTTGGGCGTTTTAAACTAGGCGCGGCTTGGGGCGAGGGCTGGGTTTGCCGGCAGGTGGTTAAACCGCTCTGAATCCCTTTGCGCGGCATAAGCCTGCACGATCGGTTCAAGTTCTTGAGGGGATGCGCCGTGCAGAATGACGCCGTCGCAGCCTAGGTCAAACTGGTGGTTGATCGCAGTGACGCACGCTGTGGGCGACCCGTAGGCCGCTGGTGCCAGCCAGGCATCTGGAATCAGGGTCGCCACAATTTCAAGCGCTTCGGTTGTGGCATTTTGATCCAGGGCGCCTTGGAAATTCCGTACCAATTCATGGGCTCGAAAACGCGCCAGCACGGCGGGGTCCCATTGGTTGGTTGAGACCATGAGGTCGCCATAGGCCTGCAAATAAGTTGCCATTCGGCCGACGCGTTTTTTCAACTGCAGCGGTGCAGGCAAATGATCGCCAATGGTTGCCAGGCAAGACCAAACGCGAACATCGTCCGGATTTCGACCGGCTTTGACCGCGGCATGCTTAACGGTCTCTACCGCCCTTTTGGTGGTTTCATCTGTGAAAAAGGTGTGTAGTACGACGGCGTCAAAGGCCCGGCCACCGAGGGCGAGGGAATTCGGGCCAAAGGCGGTGAGCGTGAGCGGGATGTGTTCGTCAAAGTTGGGATCAAGTCGGAGCGCCGGCCACGCGCCCGCCGGGCCTGCGTGATTTACAATGGTTTCACCCAGGTGGAGGCGGCGCATAATACCCGCGAAATCCTCCATCGCTCGAGTGGTGATAGGCGGCAATCCAAAGGCTTTAAAGACCGGCTCAATGCCGCGCCCGAGACCCAGTGAAAACCGCCCGCCTGTTAAAAAATGCATGGTGCTCGCAAACGAGGCAGTCACCATCGGGTGACGGGTGTTTTGATTGGTTGCGGCAGTTGCGATCCCGATTTTGCTTGAGATGGCGCCAACGGCGCCCGAGAGGGTTGCGATCTCCTTAATATTGAACCGCTCTGATATGAAACATGCCCCCAGGCCAAGACGTTCCGCCATTTGAACTTCAGCAATTAAATCCCGTGGGGATTCCGGTGCGCCGGCTAGCGTATAAAAACCCAATTCATTCATGGAAGGTGTTGTCATCGAGCGATTCCTAGTGGGTTTTTGGGGCGCGTTCTGCTGAGCACTCAGGGTGCCAGTTCTGTATATTTTTGTCTAGAAATGGGTTTTACTACTTTTCGTTTAATCCGCCAGAGCGCGTCGCGCGTTGAAGTGAAACCCCGATGTCCCTATTTTTGAAATCGTTAAAGGAGTTGCCGCCTTTTGGTCAGGCCCTGGGTATGGTCTTGGATGAAGCCGATACAGGTCCTGGGGTTGCGGTCTTGCTGCCCGGCGCGGCGCGACTCAGTGGCGACGATCAAGACGAGGTTTTTCATACCGGCGTGATTCTCGCAACCCTCGACAATACGGCGGGCTGGTGTATCCGGGACCACCCGGATTATGTGGAAGGCACATCGATGGCGACCCTCGATCTGCGGGTCGATTTTGTAACCCCTGCCAGTCTGCGTGAGACCCTTCGGGTGCGGGCAGTTTGTGAAGGGTTTGATGGGGACATTGCGTTTGTGCGGGCAACAGCAGAAACCCTGAATACCAAGGTTCTGATTGCAACCGGTCAAGCAACCTTTATGTTGGGGACGCCCAGTGGGCCAAATCTAGCAACGCCTGCAAACCCGGTAGGCGGTTCCCTTGAATAAGCCGGTTCAGGCGGGTGGTTCATTGCCAAGCCTTGCGTTAGCGCAGCAACAATTGATCAAAATGCCCTATGCCGCGTTTCTGGGGGTGTCGCTTAGGGTGGGGCCAGATGGCCTAGAAACTTCGACCCGGAGTCGCGCTGATTTGATTGGCAATACCAACTTGCCCGCATTGCACGGCGGGGTCATCGGCAGTTTGCTGGATATTACTGGGATGCTAACCCTTGTGTTTCTGAAAGCCCTTGATCAGTCGCCGCGACTCATCGATATGGACATCGATTATTTGCGTTCTGGACAAGCGCAGCCAACCCATGGCCGGGCGGAAATTGTTCGGGGTGGTCGCCGAATGGCCAACCTTCGAGCGGTGCTCTGGCAGGATGACCCGGAGCGGCCGATCGCAATTGGCCGCCTGCAGTTTTTGCTTCCCAAAACCGAGGCGACACGCGGCGGCCTTGAAGTTAGTCGGTGACCGCCCCGGTTGAGGCAGAACTCACAAGTTTTGCATACTTTGCGAGCACGCCGCGCTCAGTATAAGGTTTTGGCGCTTGCCATTGCGTCCGGCGCTCAGCCAATTCCGCGTCACTGACGAGCACGTTCATTTCGTTGGCGTCGGCATCGATCTCAATTCGATCGCCGTCTTGTAAAAGTGCGATGGGCCCGCCGTCAAAGGCCTCTGGCGTGATGTGACCAATCACAAAACCGTGGGAGCCACCGCTAAAGCGGCCATCGGTGATGAGGGCAACCTCTGATGACAAGCCGCGGCCATTGATAGCGCTGGTCGGTGAGAGCATCTCGCGCATACCGGGGCCACCTTTTGGGCCCTCATAACGAACCACCACCACATCGCCCGGTTCGACCGTACCATCTAAAATTGCCGCAAGGGCTGCTTCTTCACCATGGAAGCAGCGGGCGCTTCCCGAGAATTTTAAGCCCTCATGGCCGGTGATTTTTGCCACCGCGCCGCCGGGTGCAACGTTACCCTTCAAGACAACCAAGTGGCTGTCTTTCTTAATCGGATTGGAAAGTGGGCGGATGATATTTTGGTCCGCCGGGTAAGGCGCAACCGATGCTAGGTTTTCGGCCAAGGTTTTACCCGTGACCGTTAAGCAGTCACCGTGCAGTAAGCCGGCCTCGAGCAGGGTTTTCATGAGCGGTTGAATCCCGCCAATGGCAATCAGTTCGCTCATTGAATACAGTCCGGCTGGGCGCATATCGGCCAGAACGGGTACTCGTTTTCCGATCGTTGTGAAGTCATCAATCGACAGGGGCACGTTCGCTGCATGGGCGATGGCCAGCAAATGCAGTACCGCGTTGGTTGAACCTTCAAGGGCAATGGTGACAGTGATGGCATTTTCAAAGGCTTCGCGGCAAAGAATGTCGCTGGGCTTAATGTCCGCTTGAATGAGCTTAACAACCGCTTCTCCTGCCGCTAGGCAGTCCTGACGCTTTTGCGGAGAAATCGCTTCTTGGGCCGATGAATTCGGTAAGGATAATCCCAGGGCTTCGATGGCCGAGGCCATCGTGTTGGCGGTATACATGCCGCCGCAAGAGCCCGGGCCTGGGATTGAGGTGGCTTCGATATCTTTTAGCGCGAGCTCGGATAGATTGCCGCTGGCGTATTGGCCAACGGCCTCAAACACAGAAACCACATCGCGTCGATCTTTACCGGGTTGGATCGTGCCGCCGTAGACGAACACGCTGGGTCTATTGAGTCGGGCCATCGCAATGGCGCAGCCGGGCATGTTTTTATCGCAGCCGCCAATGGCGACGAAACCGTCAAAGCCTTGACCTGCGACCACCGTTTCGATCGAGTCTGCAATGACTTCTCGTGAGACTAAGGAATAGCGCATCCCGGGCGAACCCATGGAGATACCATCGCTGACGGTAATGGTATTAAAGGTAATGGCTTTGGCGTTGGCATCTTCGGCGCCGATCGCCGCCGCTTCAGCGAGTTCGTTGATGTGGACGTTGCAGGGCGTCAGATTGCTCCAGGTTGAGGCAATGCCCACCTGAGGCTTTGAAAAATCCGCTTCTGAAAAGCCGACAGCATGGAGCATTGCCCTGGCGGCGGCTTTCTCGAGTCCGTCAACAACTTGAGAGGAATAGGGTCTTTTAGTTGGGCCGCTCATGGCATGTTTCCTGTGCTAAGGGGAGAGGCAAAATAGCATAATTGCGCGTCGGTATCGACTCATCAACGCGCGAGGGGTGTATGCCGAAACGTTGGCGTCGAGCGCTTTGGTTAATCTGATGCCCTGCTGGCAAAGCATGAAATCATTTCATGGAACGCCCGAAATCATGGGATACTGCGATTTAGAATGGGAGTCGCAACATGAATAAAATGAGTTGGCCCTACACCGCCGGGGCTTTCCCAACGATCTGTCGGACCGAAGGCTTGTATCTGTTTGATGAGGCTAACAGACCGATCTTAGATGCAGCTGGCGGCGCAGTCGTGACCAATATTGGCCATGGACGACAGCGGGTTGCGAACGCTTTGGGTCGCGCCGCGGAAGCAACCAGTTATGTGGTCCCGCCGTTTGTTACCCCCAGTCGCCAAGCCCTCGTCGATACCCTTGCCGCGGATTGGTTGTCACCAACGCTGACCCGGGCGCATTTTACGTCTGGCGGTACGGAAGCCAATGAAGCGGCTATGAAGCTCGCGCTGCAATATCAGCAGGGGATTGGCGAGGTTCAAAGAACCAAGCTCATTGGGCGCTCCATTTCATACCATGGCACAACCTTAGCAACCGCCGCGATCAGCGGTCATCCAACGCGCAAACGGGGCTTGGAGCAGGCGCTGCCGAGCTACCTGAGCGTGCCAGCGCCGTACCCCTTACGTGCGCCGAGTGGTGTGAATTCCGTTTCGCTCGGTCAGTATTATGTGGATCAAATGCGGGATGTGATCTTGGCGGAAGGCCCTCGGACCATCGCTGGGTTTATTGCTGAGCCCATAACGGGCTCCTCCGGCGGGGCGATCGTGCCGCCTGATGATTACTGGCCCAAAGTACGGGCGTTGTGCGATGAATTTGGTCTGATCTTGATTCTGGATGAGGTGATGACGGGCTTTGGTAGAACCGGTACCCCCTTTGGCTATCAGCATTGGCCCATAGAACCTGATATTTTAGTCAGCGGTAAAGGGCTTGCTGGTGGATATGCGCCCTTGGGGGGTGTGTTTACCAATGAGCGGGTTGGTGCGGTCATTCAGGAAAATGGCTTTCAAGTGATGTTCAATACCTTTGGCGCGCATCCTGCGGCTTGCGCAGCGGCTGTGGAGGTTTTGAATATCCTGAAAGAAGAAGGGCTTGTCGCCGAAGCGGCTCAAAAAGGGGCCTATTTGCACGCGCAATTGCATGCTGCGTTTGACGAGCATCCTCATGTTGCTGAAGTTCGAGGACGCGGCCTTCTGGCCGCCATTGAAGTGGTTGCGGATCGATCTGATTTGACCCAATTTGACCCGGCGCTGGGCATGACGAGCGCGATTGTCAATGAAGGGCTTGAGCGCGGTGTGTTTTACTATGCTGGCGGCACGGGTGTGGTGCGAGACGTGGTTTGCCTAGGGCCGGCGTTCATTGTCACGACGGATCAGATTGATGAGATGGTCTCAACGCTGGTTGCCTCTGTGGATGCGGCGATCGCAAAGCTGCCTTGACCTGCCCCCCAGCGCTGCTTTTGGGTGGGTAAGATCGATCAGTTTCAAGATCGATCAGATCGATCAGATCGATCAGTTTCAAGATCGATCAGCTTTAAGACCTTTTAATGAGGTCCGTTTCAAGATGGTTTAATTCGATCAAGATCGCGCCGGCTCAGGCGCCATTAAAGATTCAACTGGAGGGAGCCTATGAGCACGGGTTTTGCCAAAACATTGTTAAATCGAGAAGTCTTGGCGCTGTCCTGTGGCGCCATGATCGGTTGGAGTTGGGTTTTGCTGACCGGCGAGTGGTTGGCCCGCGCCGGGACGCTGGGCACGCTGGTGGCGTTTGTGATTGGCTCAGGCATCGTGCTGCTGATCAGTTTGACCTATGCCGAACTGGCCGCGGCGATGCCGTTAACGGGTGGTGAGCATCATTACACCAAGCGGGCGCTGGGGTACACGGCATCATTTGTTGCGAGCTGGGCGGTGGTGGTCGCGTATGTCACGGTCTGCGTCTTCGAGTCGGCTGCGTTGCCGACGGCGCTCGAATATCTATTCCCAAATTTAGCCGTTGGTTTGCTCTGGGAAGTGGCGGATTCGCCAGTTTATCTGTCGATGGTGTTGATTGGCGCGTTGGCCACCGCGCTGATGACCTATATTAACTACCTGGGAATTCGGTTTGCCGCCTTTGTTCAAACGGTGATCACGGTGCTATTTATCACCGTTGGGGTCTTGTTTTTTTTCGGCGTGAGCCTGCACCCGTCACCCGAACCCGCAGTACCGCAGTGGACAAACGGCATCCCGGGTATTTTGAGCGTTCTGGTTATGGTGCCCGCCTTGATGGTTGGGTTCGACGTGATTCCGCAGAGTGCTGAAGAGATCAATTTGCCGCCAAACCGAATTGGGCGACTCTTGGTGTTGTCGGTTGGGCTCGCGGGCGCTTGGTATATTGCCATCTCTCTCGCGGTTGGCAGCGCGCTGACCTTCGATGGGCTTGGCGCCTCGACGATGCCGACAGCCGATGCAATGGCTGCGGTATGGGGAAGCTCGCTGATGGGGCAGATCATGCTGCTGGCCGGCGTGGGTGGGATATTAACCAGTTGGAACGCGTTTATTATTGGCGGCAGTCGTATTCTCTATGCGCTCTCTGCATCGGGGATGATTCCTCGTGTATTTTCACGATTGCATCCTAAATACCAAACGCCTTACGTGAGCATTCTCACCATTGGCGCACTGAGCTTGTTGTCGCCGTTATTTGGGCGTGCGGTGTTGGTTTGGTTAGTGGATGCGGGTAGCTTTGCCATTGTTGTGGCCTATTTGCTGGTCGTCGTGTCTTTTTTAAAATTGCGACGGGCAGAGCCTTCGATGCCGCGGCCATTTCGGGTGCCGCTGGGCGGCCTCGTCGGCGCCTTGGCGCTGATCCTAACGTTTTGTTTATTACTGCTGTATTTGCCAGGTAGCCCGGCAGCATTGCTTTGGCCTGAGGAGTGGCTGATGTTGCTGGTTTCGGCGGCGGTGGGCGCGGTGTTTTATTGGCGTGGCCCGGCTAGGCGGCAAGCGGCGCAGACCGCAAAATGACAGCGTGCGGGTTGCAGGTGCCCTTATGGCCCCTTAAAGTAGAGCGCTGACATCGCTTAATCGACAAATGCATTAAGCGGATTTTGAACCGAGTAGAATTTAACGCAATTAAGGAACAGAACATGGGTGAGGTATATATCGTTGAAGCGTGCAGGAGTGCAATTGGTAAGCGCGGCAAAGGGCTTGCAGGCTTAAAACCGGCAGATTTGTTGGGCAAGGTCCAAAAAGCGGCACTCGATCGGTCTGGCATCAACCCATCGGAAATCGACCAAGTTGTGGGTGGGTGCGTCTCTCAAGTGGGTGAGCAGTCCTTTAACATTGCTCGGATTGCCTGGCTCTCACAAGGCTTGCCTTTAGAGGTCGCCTCAACCACCGTTGACTCCCAATGCGGTTCGAGCCAACAAGCGACGTCCATGGCGGCCTCGATGATTGGTGCGGGAATTGAAGAGGTTGTGATGAGTTGCGGCGTTGAAATGATGAGTCGGGTGCCACTGGGTTCGAATATGAAAGATGGCTCGCCAATGGGCGAGTCCTACAGCCAGCATTATCAACCCACGAGCCAGTTTATGGGCGCGGCGATGATTGCTGAAGAGTATCAAATTACGCGCGGCGATACGGATCAATTTGGATTAGAGAGTCAGCAAAAGGCCATTCAAGCCTGGGCTGAAGGTCGGTTTGACCGGGAAGTCGCGGCCATTGAGGCGCCTATTTTGAACGAAAAGTTCGAGCCAACCGGAGAGATGCGAATTGTTGATCGAGATGAAGGGTTGCGGGAAACAACGCTTGAGTCGCTTGCAGGTTTGAGCGCGGTGCCGGGTCAAGAGATCCATACGGCCGGTTCTAGTTCTCAAGTATCCGATGGCGCAGCGGCGGTCATCATGGCCAGTGGGCCTGCCTGTGAGCGGTTAGGGTTGAAACCGCGTGCAAAGATCAAAGCCACGACGTTGGTGGGCGTCGATCCGGTCACAATGCTAAAAGGCCCAATTCCAGCGACACGTAAGGTGCTCGAGCGAGCAGGCCTTTCCTTGGAGGATATCGATGTCTTTGAGGTGAACGAGGCATTTGCCTCGGTGGTCCTAGCCTGGGAGAAAGACCTAGGGGTCGATCACAGTAAAGTGAATGTGAATGGCGGCGCGATTGCCTTGGGGCATCCAACGGGGAGCACCGGAGCACGCTTAATCACCACCGCCCTGCACGAACTCGAGCGGACGGGTGGACGATATGCTTTGATCGCGATGTGTTGCGGCGGCGGGATTGGCACCGGGACCATTATTGAACGGTTAGATTAGGAGCCGCGCAAGCCCAGTGCCAAGAGGCGCTGGGCTGGTTTTGTCATGCCGCCAGAGTCGCCTGTATTGTCACCAAGCGCCTGTTTGAGCGTCCGAGTGCGTCAGGCGACCTGTTCACCCGATGCGAGTAAACGTTGCTTTAAGTCCTGCAGTTGTTCCCACAGTGCGCCCGGTACCTTCTCCCCGAAGCTCTGGTAGTAAGCCTCAATCAGCGGGATCTCAGCTAGCCAGCCCTCGACATCCACCTTCAGTAACGTTGAGATGGCGTCATCGGACAGATTAAGGTTTGTGAAATTAATGCCGTCGAGGGTGGGTAGGCGCCCGATAGGGGTATCAATGGCGTCGGCGCGGCCCGCGCAGCGCTCAAAAACCCATTCTAGGACCCGGGCGTTTTCTCCAAATCCGGGCCAAACGAAACCGCCGTCATCGTCTTTTCGGAACCAATTCACGTAAAAAATCTTAGGCAATTTTGCGCCAGGCGTCTGACCAATGTTGATCCAGTGCTGCCAATAGTCGGCCATGTTGTAGCCGCAGAAAGGGAGCATTGCCATCGGGTCTCGTCGCAGTTCGCCGATTTTTCCAGCGGCTGCCGCGGTTTTTTCAGAGGATACGATCGAGCCGAAGAAAGTGCCTTGGGCCCAGTCTTTGGCTTCGTTCACCAAGGGTACGACGGATGCTCGACGGCCTCCGAACAAAATTGCACTAATGGGAACGCCTTTTAAGTCTTCCCATTCATCGGCAATGGCAGGGCATTGCGCCGCCGACACGGTGAAGCGTGCATTGGGGTGCGCCGCTGGGGTTCCGCTGTCAGGTGTCCAAGGGTTGCCAAGCCAGTCGGTTAACCGTGCGGGCAGTTCCGGGGTCATCCCTTCCCACCAAATATCACCATCCTCGGTTTCGGCAACATTGGTAAAGATGCAGTTGCCATGAAGGGCTGCCATTGCATTGGGGTTGGTCTCCATGCCGGTTCCTGGCGCAACGCCAAAAAAGCCGGCTTCGGGATTTATGGCGTAAAGCTGGCCATCATCCCCAAATTTCATCCAGCAGATATCATCACCGACGGTCTCAACGGTCCAGCCTGGAATGCTGGGTACGAGCATCGCGAGATTGGTTTTACCGCACGCACTTGGAAAAGCGCCAGCGACATAACGGTATTCACCTTCTGCATTGGTGAGTTTCAAAATAAGCATGTGCTCGGCTAACCAGCCTTCTTGTTTGGCCATCGCGGAGGCGATTCGAAGTGCGAAACACTTTTTACCCAGCAAGGCATTGCCGCCATAGCCGGAGCCAAAACTCCAAATTTCTCGTGTTTCGGGAAAATGCGCAACGTACAGGTTCTCCGGGTTGCAAGGCCAAGCGGCCCCAGTCGTGCCATCGGTTATGGGTTGCCCGACTGAATGCAAACAGGGAACGAACGCACCGTCAGTGCCCAGTTCTGTAAGGACCGCCCGTCCGACCCGCGTCATAATGTGCATGCTAGCAACGACATAAGGCGAATCTGAGATTTCAACACCGATATGAGCGATTGGGGAGCCCACGGGTCCCATGCTGAAGGGAATGACGTACATCGTTCTGCCGCGCATGCAGCCTTTAAACAGGTCAGTCAGGGTGCTGCGCATTTGATCCGGATCAGCCCAATGATTGGTAGGGCCTGCGTCAGCCTCTTGTGCGCTACAAATGAAGGTTCTGCTTTCCACTCGGGCAACATCAGCTGGATCTGATCGGACAAGATAACTGTTAGGGCGAATTTCGGGATTCAGTGGCTTTGCCACACCCGCGTCGGTGAGTGCGATCATCATTTGACGATATTCTTCTGGGCTGCCATCGCAAAGAACCAACTCGTCTGGTTCGCACAAGGCTTTGATCTCTTCAATCCATCGATTTAGGCGGGGGTGTTGCGTCATGATTTCGGGTCCATAATGTTTTGCTTTGGCTTTTGGCCTTTGCAGTTCGGCGCCAGAAGTTCTCCGGAGCCGTTTACCTTCCTGTCATTAAAACAGGATCATCTTGCCTTGGCGACCCTGGTTTAGGGGTTCCAGCGTGCCTTTTAGTGAGGCAAGAGATGATGTGTTTCGGGACGATAGCAAGGGTTAAAGCAATAAAAAAAAGAATAAAAGTAGAATAATATATTCTAAATGCTCAACGATTAGACGCCGGTGACATCGCCCCAGTCAGCTCATAAAATCACCCGATTGGCGATCCTGTCAGACGGATTTAGACTGAACGTTGAGGAACCGCTTAAAACGGCTACAATAGGCGCCTTTGTCCCAGTCCTTTGCACGAGTGCGATCAATGTCAACAGATTCCCGTCAAGGCTTGTTCGACTACCAACCCTATTGGGCTGAATGCTTCGGAACAGCGCCCTTCTTACCCACCTCGAGGGCCGAAATGGATGCCCTGGGTTGGGATCAGTGCGATGTGATCATCGTGACGGGCGACGCCTATGTTGATCACCCCAGTTTTGGCATGGCGGTGATCGGCCGCGTGCTGGAGTCGCATGGCTTTAGAGTCGGGATTATTGCCCAGCCGGACTGGCAATCGGCGGCGGCCTTCCAAGCGTTGGGTGAGCCCAGTCTGTATTTTGGTGTGGCTGCTGGCAACATGGACTCCTTAATTAATCATTACACGGCGGACCGAAAACGAAGAAACGATGACGCTTACTCGCCAGCGGGTGCGCCCGGTCTGCGACCGGATCGAGCGGTGATTGTTTATGCCCAACGCTGCCGCGAGGCTTATGGGCAGGTCCCATTGGTGATCGGGTCGATCGAGGCCAGTCTGCGGCGAATTGCACATTACGATTATTGGAGCGACAAAGTACGGCGCTCCATTTTGCTGGACTCGGGCGCAGACCTTTTGTTGTACGGCAATGCAGAGCGCGCGCTGGTTGAGATGACGCACCGGCTTGCTGCCGGGGACACGATTAAAGACCTCAAAGATATTCGAGGAACGGCCTTTGTGACCTCAACGCTGCCAGACGCGTATTCGGTGATTGATGAGAGTCAACTGCCTGAGGCCAAGGTTGCAGGGGGCGCGTCTGTGCAGTTGATTGCTCGGTCTGGTCCGATGGCGCAACCTGTGCCGGCAGAACAGCCCGTCGTCAAACCCCATGTCAGAATCAAGTCACACGCCGTGGATGAGATACTGCAGCCGTTACCCACGAAGGCCCTGAGTGTTATTCAATTGCCGAGCTTTGAGTCCGCTAAAGCGGACGATTTACTCTACGCGCACGCTTCTCGCATTTTGCATCGCGAGACGAACCCCTTAAATGCGAAGCCATTGGTGCAACAACACGGCAACCGGTGGGTTTGGCTTAATCCGCCACCCATCCCGCTGTCGACACCGGAAATTGATCGGGTTTTTGAATTGCCTTACCAACGGGTGCCACATCCCCGTTACGGCGATGCCAAAATCCCAGCGTACGAGATGATTCGGTTTTCGGTGAACATTATGCGGGGCTGTTTTGGGGGCTGCAGTTTCTGTTCGATCACAGAACATGAAGGCCGGATTATCCAAAGTCGCAGCGAAGCGTCTATCCTCAATGAGATCGAACAGATTCGAGATAAAACCCCTGGTTTCACCGGCGTCATCTCGGATCTGGGTGGACCAACAGCGAATATGTGGCGGCTGGCCTGTAAAGACCGCGCGATCGAGGCCAGTTGTAAACGACCTTCCTGCGTCTATCCCGGGATTTGCAAGAATTTGAATACGGATCAAACGCCGTTGATTGGCTTGTACCGAAAGGCGCGGGCAATCCCTGGCGTAAAAAAGGTCTTGATTGCCTCCGGCCTGCGCTATGACCTCGCGGTTGAAACACCAGAGTATGTAGAAGAGTTGGTGAAGCACCACGTCGGCGGCTATCTCAAAATTGCGCCGGAACATACCGAGAGCGGACCGTTATCAAAGATGATGAAGCCGGGCATTGGCACTTATGATGCCTTCAAGGCCTTGTTTGATCGGTTCTCCGCCGAGGCTGAAAAAGAGCAATACCTCATCCCCTATTTTATTGCAGGCCACCCTGGCACCACTGATGACGATATGATGAATCTTGCGCTGTGGTTAAAGTCCAATGGCTTTCGGGCGGATCAAGTGCAGTCGTTTTATCCGTCGCCGATGGCAACCGCGACTGCGATGTACCATAGCGGCTCTGACCCCTTGCATCGGGTGGGGCGTCGCGCCGTGCCAGTTGATAGTGTTAAGAATCCAGAGCAACGCCGATTGCATAAGGCATTCTTGAGATACCACGACGCCAATAATTGGCCGATGTTAAGACAAGCGCTTAGGCGGATGGGACGAGCAGATCTAATTGGTAATACACGCTCGCATCTTGTGCCGCGAACCCAGTTTGGGGGTCCCATTGCGATGGGACAACCCTTCAAAACCCAGCATTTGGGCTTGCCGAAAGTGCCGAAAGCGCCAAAACATCGTGCAAAAGCCAAGCCCAAGCCATCCGGGCGGCGCTAGGTCAAACCGCGTCGCTGAGCGCGAGGTGATCCCGCAGTTCGCGTTTCAAGAATTTACCGCTCGCATTGCGGGGCAGGGGGGCTTCCAATATCCAGAGATAGCGAGGGATCTTGTGCTTTGCCATGAGCGTGGCACAGAAGCTGCGGATATCATCAGGCGTGGCTTTCTGGTTTGGCTTTAAGTAGATCGCCGCCCCAACTTCTTCGCCCAGTCGATCATCCGGCACGCCAAATACGCTGCACTCCGCGAGCGCGTCAATTTGGAACAAGACGCTTTCAACCTCAGAGCAGTAGATATTTTCACCGCCGCGCAAGACCATGTCTTTAACCCGGTCGACGATGAAAATAAACCCAGTGTCATCAATGGTTGCAACATCTCCAGTATGCAGCCAGCCCTCTGTGATCGACTCCTTGGTCGCCTCGACTCGGTTTAAATACCCTTTAATCACGGGCGCGCCTCGCACAAGCAGTTCCCCTGGGGTGCCGTGGGTCTGATTGCCCTCGCTATCGATTGTTTTGACTTCAAAGGACGGCATCGCTGGACCACAGCTATCAGGCTTGTCGACGAAGAAATCGCCGCCGACGGAGGTAATGATGCCGCAGGTTTCGGTCATACCATAGCCCGTGCTGGGCCGAGCATTGGTGATGGATTGATCGATTTTCCCAACGAGGTCGGGTTGCAATTGCGCGCCGCCACCGCCGACCGAAATGAGGCTCGAGGTGTCATATTTATCGAAATCTGGGTGGGTGATCAGTTCCCGACTCATAACCGGCACGCCGGTCAGGTTCGTCACCTTTTCGCGTTCGATCAATGCCAAGGCAGCGCCAGCATCCCACTTGTACATGTGCACTAACTTGCCGCCCCCAAGGGTCATGGCGTGTGCAAGACAATTGTTGGCGGTGACGTGGAATAAGGGCGTTGTTACCAGTGCGGATCCGGGAGGCGCTGTGGTCGGGTCCGGTAGGGGCGTGCCTTTAACCAGGTGCATGGTCTGGGCAAGGCAACCACCCCAAAAACCCATATTAAGAATGTTATGAACACAGCCGCGGTGGGTTTGTTGCGCGCCCTTGGGTCGTCCGGTGGTGCCAGAGGTGTAAAAAATGCAGGCATCACTGTCAGGATCAATAACCAGATCAGGCAGGCTGGGTTCGCTCTGCATGATTGATTCGAAGGGCGTCACCCAGTCCCGGGCCTCACATCGAATACCCACAACGGGCAAGTCCGGATAGTGCCCCCGAAGGCCTTCAAACCGGGCCAATCGCTCCTCATCCGCAAACATGAGTTTTGGACTCGCATCCTTCAAGGCGTAGTCCATTTCGTCCTCAACCCACCAGGCATTCATCCCGACAACGGTGAGCCCGGATGAGACTACGGCCCAATAGCATTGCATCCACTCTGGGAAATTACGCAGGGCAATCGCGACCCGGTCCCCTGGTTTTAAGCCCGACGCCCGCATCCAAGCGGCCATTCGATTGACTCGGTCGTGGGTCTCTCCGTACGTTAACGTTTCGTCTTCGAACACCAAGTAGGGCCGCTCTGAAAAGGCAAGCGAGCTTAACCATACCTCGCGAAGCGATGGCGGCGCTGCTTTATAGGTGCGCATCGGGAAGCCGCGAACGTTGATTTCTTCAATCTCAAAAGCGCCCCCCGGCCCCGTCATTTCAGTCCATACTTTTTTTAACACGTCGTACATAACAACCACCGTCTCGCAGAAATAAATAGAACTGGGCTAAGATAGGGGTTTACCTGAAACGATGCAAACTGAAATGGAAAGCCTCTTTAAGGATCTTGTGGTCATTGACGCCGCCTCGTTTGTTGCTGGCCCGGGTGCTGCGACGATTTTTGCCGATTTTGGCGCTCGGGTGATCAAGGTCGAGGCGCCCGCAGGGGATGCCTACCGATTACTGCATGGCCGGCATCGATTCGATTTTAATTGGGCACTGACATCCCGGCACAAAGAGGCCATCTCAGTGGATCTCAACACAGAAGCGGGGCGCGACATCCTGCATCAGTTGATTCAAACCGCCGATATCTTCGTGCACAATTTTAGATCCGACCAAATCGATCGCTATGATGTGGCCTATGAGCGTCTTCGAGCTTTAAATCCGCGGTTAATTTATGGTCAATTAACCGGCTTTGGAACGAAGGGCCCAGATGCCGATAAACGCGGTTACGACACAACGGCCTGGTGGTCGAGTGCGGGCATTTTGGACTTAATGAAAAAAGGGCAGGCCGCGCCAAACTTTCCGGTCGGCGGGGTTGGCGACCATGCCTCTGCGATGACGCTGTTTGCGGGCATTATGATGGCACTGTATCAGCGTGAGAAAACGGGTCTCGGTGATTTCGTTGAAACCTCGCTCGTGGCGAACGGAGCTTGGTCGAATGGAATGCATTTGCAGGGCGCGATTGCGGGGTTTGATCTGAGTCAGATTTTGGAAGAAAAAGGGTATCGCTCGCCGTTTGCGATGATTTATGAAACCGCAGATCATCGGTTCTTGATTTTAGTTTCACCAAATCCAGATAAAGAGTGGCCCGCGATTGCCCGCGCTCTGGGGCATCCTGAATGGTTAGAAGACCCACGGTTTGTCACGTTGCGCGCCATCATGAAACTGCGCGATGAGGTTCGGCAGTTGTTTCAAGATGCGATCGGGGCCCTTACGATGGTCGAGGCCTGCCAGGCGCTGGATGCTGAGGCCTTAAGTTATAGCGTGATCGAAAAAATTTCCGAAGTGGTTCAAAGCGCACAACTGATTGAAAATGAGGTGATCATTGAAACGCATTCGGAGGATCCCGATTTCCAGTGGACGGTTGCCAATCCCATTAAACTGTCATCACTGACCCATCGCCCGGTTGGCGACCCGCCAAAGTTGGGTGAACACACTTACGCCATCTTGAAAGACTTGGGCCTATCCGAGGCGCGGATCGATGAATTAATTGCCTCGAAGGTGGTGCGCCTCAGTCAGGCGGTTGATCCCGCCTCATAACCATTCATGGTTAGAACGGCTTTACCGATCACGGCGCGTGACTGTAGCGAGGTCATGGCGGCAATGCCGTCTTCAAGCGGGTAGGTCTTATGGATATACGGATCGATATGACCGTTACATAACAGCTCAAACACCGCATCCCGACAGGCTTGGCCGAGCGCCGGATCGCGCCGACCAATTTCTCCCGCCCGAACCCCAATCACCGAAATCTGCTTAATCAAAATGTGATTAACGGCGGCTTTAGGCCAGACGCCACTTGTAAAGCCGATTGATAAGAGACGCCCGCCCCAATTAATACATCGCATGGATTCATCAAAAACGCTGCCGCCTACGGGGTCGAAAATCACGTCCGCGCCGTTGCCGTCGGTTAAGGCCTTCACGGTTTCTCGGAAACCGCCGAGGCTACCATCGGCTTGCGTATAGTTAATCACGCCGTCCACACCGCGCTCGTCGAGCACGCGCAGTTTTTCATCGGTGCCTGCCGTTGCGATGACCCGCGCGCCAAAATACTGTCCTAAATCGGCCGCGGCCATCCCAACGCCTCCGGCTGCACCGTGAACCAACAGGGTTTCTGATGCGGCCAATTGGCCTCTGACTTTAAGGGCAACATAGGCGGTTAAATAGGCGGTTGCGTAGCTTGCCGCTTTGGCGAAGCTCACATGCTCTGGGAGCACGCGGACACTCTCAACGGGCACGTTGGCATGCTCGCTGAAGCCGCCAAATCGTGTGCCTGCAACGACGCGGTCACCGACCTTAAGATGGATGACGTCCGGACCGACCTTGGACACGACGCCTGAGAATTCTCCTCCTGGCGCGAAGGGCATCGGCGGCTTGAATTGATAACGGCCCTGTATCATAAGAATGTCTGGAAAATTGACGGCGCACGCCTTGATTTCAATTTGAACTTCACCGGGCGCAGGATCTGCCAACGTCATGTCAACGAGGGTTAATCCATCAATGGAATCGGCTATTTCATGACATAAAAAGGATCGGGTTTTCATCAGGACTCGCTGAGGATTGAGGCTGGCAAAAGATAGCATAAAACGGCAATGCCTCGAGACTTGTCGTCGATTTTATCGACGCGGCAGAACAGCGTGTGTTGAGCCTGCACCTGTTCTGCATCTGTCCTGCATCTGTAAATAAAGGGCCTTTGAATTTAGGGTCAAGGCAAGCTTTAGAAATGGGGTCAACAACCCGATCACGTGATCAGCGAAGGAGAATCTTGGTTCTCGGGTGAGATTCGAGTCTTCGGCTTGCGGGGTCAAACCGGCTTGGTGAGGGCCGAAACATCACTTTAAATTGCCCTCGTTCGAGCCAGCCTTGCCCGACAGGTGGTGAAAAAGGTGTCAGGGCGAGCCCTATAACGCTGATTGATAAAAAACGGGCGGGCCGATCGAGACGGGCGCGGCCTATAGGATTTCACCGGTTAATGGGGTTATGGTTTAAGCTTCGTACAGATAAAATAAGGAGTTGGAATGATCGAAGGTATTGATGAGGCCGCTGTTACGGCATGGATTAGATCCAAGATTCCTGATTTGGCAGACCCCGTTGAGTATGACTTGATTACCGGTGGGCACTCGAACCTAACCTATCGCTGTCGCGACGCGCATGGGCAATGCTATGTGCTGCGCCGGCCGCCTTTAGGGCATGTACTTGAAAGCGCCCATGATATGAGCCGGGAGCATAAAATTATCCATGCATTGCAAGGCAATACGGTGCCGGTTCCGAAGACTTACGGTTTGTGTCAGGACGCAAGCGTCAATGGCGCTGATTTTTACGTCATGGGGTTTGTTGACGGCTTGGTGCTGAATGACAGTGTTGTGGGTGAACAGGTACTGGCCAGTCATCGGGCGGCCCTCAGTCAACATGTTGTGAATATTCTGTGCGATCTGCACGAGGTCGATGTCGATGGCGTCGGCCTAGGTGATCTTGGCCGCAAAGAGGCCTATTTGTCCCGGCAGTTGAATCGTTGGACCAAACAATGGGTCGCCTCGAAAACCCATCCCATTCCAGAAATGGAAGCCAGCCAACAATTACTCGCCGAGCGAATGCCTGAGCAGATTGGCTCGAGCATTGTTCATGGGGATTTTAGGTTGGGCAATATGATTGTCTCTGATGATCGGGTTGAAGCTATTTTAGATTGGGAACTGTGCACATTAGGTGATCCGCTCGCCGATGTCGGTTACTTGCTCAACAACTGGGTCAGCCCTGGCGAGATCGAAGCCCCCGGTGAGGGCGATCAATCGCCCACAGCGGTTGGGGGGTATCTGTCGCGGGACGCGCTTTGCGATATTTACCAAACCCGGACGGGACGAGATTTATCACAGATCAATTACTATCGCGCCTTCCAGCACTGGCGGTTGGCCGCCATTGGACAGGGCGTTTACAAGCGTTATCTGATGGGCGCTATGGGCGAGTCAAGAGACGTCGATTTAGAGAAACAAAAACTGGGTGTAACGCGACGTGCTGAAGCGGCGCTTGCGTTGCTTGAAGCTTAAGGCGGCCTGCATCGGGTCCTCTTAGCCTCGGGTTTTGGCCAGGGGTCAGTGAAGATGACGTCTTGAGTGGCCCATCGCCATTAGGCGTTGTGCTGCGAGTTTGCCAACATCCGAGTCTTTTGTGGTTTCGATTAGGCCAGTGTAGAGGGTTTTTGCAGATTCTAAGTCGCCCCGCAATTCCCGAATGTTGGCCAATTGTAATTTTAGCGCCGCTTGGTTTGGCCGAAGCAGACGCTGCTGCTCAAGACACAGTTCTGCCGCCTGCCAGGCTCGGGCACGCCAAAACCCTTGCTTTAGGTTTTCGATCAAGCGCATGAGCAGATCGCGCCGGTTGGCAGGCTCAAGGTGGGCCGCCTCAAGGGTTGCGCCGGGGCCGAGGTTCTGGCGAAGCAAAGTTTGGCAGTCTGATTGGCTGAGCGCACGGCCTGCAAAAGGATCAATTAAAATAGTGTCTTGCTCAGGGAAGCGAATTAAGAAGTGCCCCGGGAAGTTAATGCCGGTTGCGGCAATACCAACCCGCTCTGCAACCGACAAATAAATCAGTGCCAACGTGATGGGGATCCCGCGCCGAACGGCGAGCACGCGGTTCAGATAACTGTTTTCGGCAAGACCATAGTCTTGGGTATTGCCCATGAATTGCTGTGTATCGGCAAGGAATGTGACTAATTGTTCTGCTCGAATGGGCTGATCCGTTGCTAAGAAATCGTTCGCAAGGGTGTCCAATTTATGAAGACAACCATCAAGGTCGATGTCTTGGGCTTGATGTTCTGCTGCGAACAACAGCGCCAATCGATCGAGCGGTAGGTCCTCATCATTCAAAAGGCAAAGCGCTGCTATTTTGGTTCGAGTGGTTGACATGCGTTCACTTTACAAGAGATCTTGGGCTATGCAAGTTGGCCGTAGTCGCGAGCGAGCAATCGGTTTATCAAGGAGTAATAGCCCCATGGCGTTGACGTTGTATCATGTTCCTGGCGCCCGATCGCTTCGGGTGATTTGGTTGTGTCTCGAGTTGGATCTGCCTTTAACCATTGAAACCATCGATTTTTCGCCAAAGTTTCGGGATTCAGAAGGCTGGCGGGCGCTCAGTCCAACTGGAAAAGTGCCGGTCCTGCGCGACGACGGCTTTACGATGTTTGAATCGGGTGCAATGTTGCAGTATCTACTCGATGCTTATGGGGCGGGGCAACTCCAACCTGCCGCGGGTACCCAAGCGGCTGCAATGTTTCAGCAATGGAGTTGGTTTGCGGAGGCGACTTTTGCGAGGCCCTTAGGGGATATTGCGCAGCATACTGTTGTGCGCCCTGAAGCTCAGCGGATACCGGCCGTCGTCGATGATGCCCGACAGCGGGCGAGCATCTGTTTGCAAGCGCTTGAAGTAGGAATGGGCGCAGGGCCTTACTTGCTCGGGAACGCCTTTACGGCAGCAGACGTCAATATGGGCTACTCGTTGGTGCTCGCCGAACGCTTTGGGCTGATCGAGCCCGGGTTGAGTCGGGTTGTTTCTTATTTCGACGGCCTCAAAACACGGCCCCATTTTTTGAAGGCATTAACGTTATAAGGCGGGTTTGATTCTGACGCGCTGGTCGCCCTTTTGGGTGAGCCTTGCTGGCGCTGGCTCAGCAGTCTGCTAATGGCGGCTGTTAATGAGGCCTGGTCGGGGTGGTTATTCCGGTAGATCGTTTTGGGCGCCTGGGGGCGCTGATTGAGCGTGCTTTCGTGCGACTTTACGCGCTTTGCGTTTTTCCTGATCTTTGCGAGCGGCATCGCCAATGTGGGCGTCGCCTCGAGCCTTAGCGAGTTGGACTTGTTTTTCGCGTTCAGCAAATCGCGCTTGTTGATCCGGCGTTAATTGGCCGATGCAGTACCGACAGGACAAACCTTGTGTATAAGATGCCAGGGTCAAATCGGCGTCGGTTAGTGGTCGGCGACAGGCATGACACTGAGTGTAGCCAGCAGGTTGTAAGTCATGATCAACCGCCACGCGCTCGTCGAAGACGAAACAGGCCCCCTGCCAAAGCGATTCTGCCTTTGGCACAGTTTCCAAATACTTCAGGATTCCGCCATCAAGGTGATAGACCTCAGCGTATCCTTGTGACTTGAGGTAGGCGGTTGATTTTTCGCACCGAATACCGCCCGTGCAAAACATCGCAATTTTCTGATCTTTGTTGGCCGGCAGGGTGCGCGCGGCGTAATCAGGAAAGTCGCGAAAGGACTGGGTTTCTGGGTTCAAAGCGCCTTGAAAGGTCCCCACTTCCACTTCGTAATCATTGCGCGTATCGATCAACATGACAGAGGGGTCTTGAATCAACGCGTTCCAGTCTTCTGGCGCGACGTACTTGCCGGCGTCGTGAACAGGGTCTAGGTCGGGTTGTCCCATGGTGACGATTTCTTTTTTTAACTTCACCTTTGCGCGCAGAAACGGTGCCTCAGAACAGAAGGATTCTTTGGTTTGCAGATTCCGCAGACGCGGATCTTCTCGAATGGCGTCAAATAGCTGATCCGTTTCGCGCCGAGCGCCTGCAACGGTGCCATTAATGCCTTCTGGGGCGACCAACATTGTGCCGAGGATATTGAAGCGGCCGACTAATCTTAATAGGGTCTTTCGCAGCGCTTCAGGCGATTCAATTCTGGCAAAGAGGTAAAAGGCCGAGACAACAAAGGGCTCGGCGTCGCCGGCGTCATGAGGCATCGAGTGGCGCTCCCGAAAAATGATTCAGGGCCGTAAAAGCGGTCACCGGATGACGTTTTAATTTGGTGAGTTGCCGAGTCGGTTCACCAATGCCGACCAGTGCTGCGATGGCATGGTCGGTTGGAATGCCTAAAAGGCGCTTTGCTTCGGGCTCTGAATGGCTGAGAAAGGTTGTCAGGACCCCGCCTAAACCTTCGTTACGCGCAGCGAGCAGGATGTTCCAGACAAAGGGGTAGATAGAGGCGCCAGCGATGACGCCAACGCGGTCGAGATCCTTGTCGAACGCGGTCACAAGGTTTAAATCGACGGTAACCACCAACACGACCGGTGCTTGCGTGAGTTGTCCCGTAAAGGGCATATCAGGGGACATAGCATCGATGCTGGCCTGCGGCACAGCAGAGGGTGAAATACTGTTGAAAGGCGTTTCGCCGGCGACGGCCATGGCTTTGTAAGCTTGAATTGTTGGCGCCATAAGGGTTTGTAAATCAGTTCTCAAGGAGGGCTCGGTGATCACCAAGACTTTCCAGCCCTGGCGATTACCACCACTGGGGGCAAATCTGGCATGGTCTAATATCCGGTACAGGGTCTCATTGGAGATGACGCGATCTGTAAAGGATCGCGCAGCAAAAGTGGTTTTCATGACCTCGTAAGTTTCCATCAGGTTGGCTCCAGATTGGCGGTTCAGGCGTCGTTATTATCGCCCAATCTATTCGAGATTGGCATCTTTGCATTGGTCTGGTTCGTCCACCGACTGACTAGGACCTTGGGTGCGACAGTGATAGCATCAAGACCGAATCAGGGCCTTGCCAAGGCTCGATTAGGGTTTGTGCGAGGCGATCAAGCCAAATGAAGACCTGCGAATACGCGGCCCTCGGTTAGATGCTATTGAATGTGGGCGATAAACTTATTGGGTCAAAAAATTGAGGAAGCGCAATGTTAAAATCAGGGGATACAGCGCCAGCATTTTCGCTACCAGATCAGTCGGGTAAGCTAATTAGTCTGGCAGACTTCATGAGCAGTCGGGCTTTGGTTTTGTACTTTTATCCAGCGGACTTCACGCCGGGATGAACGAAACAAGCTTGTGGCATACGTGATATGCACGAAGACTTTGAAGCCCTTTCACTACCGGTGCTGGCGATTAGCCCACAGAGTGAGGACAGCCATGCTCGGTTTGCGAGCCAGCACCAATTGCCGTTTCCGTTGTTGGTGGACGCCGATAAAACCGTCATCAAGGCCTATAAAGTGAACGGGCCGCTGGGGCTAGGGGTGCGCCGAGTCACTTATTTGATCAGTCCTGAGGGCGTTATTATCGACGCGCTGCAGGCAGATTTTCGAGTGAACGAACACTTGCGCTTTTTGAAGCGGTTCATTGAATCTCAAGCTCAGTTGAATGGTTAACAAGACTCAGGTGGAAAAAGATGATCACGGTTAAGGCCATAAAACCTCGGTTTCAAAATAGGGTTAAGCCGACCCTCGCGCGGCAAACACGGCGCGCGATCGCGGGTGTGATAGCCCTTACCAGTTGCTTTTGGTTGCCCGCCGCGCTGGGTTGGTCGGCAACAGGTCATCAACTGACCTGCGAGGTTGCGGCAAGTCAATTGACCGACCCGGTCAAGGCTCGAATACAGGCGTTGATGCAGGCGCTGCCCGATGCGCAGCGAGACGATTTATTCGACGGCAAGGCGCTGACATTTGCCGACTTGTGTACTTGGGCGGATCAGGTTCGGCCCCTAAAACAGTACAGGTCGGTTGCGTCTTGGCACTATGTCAATGTTGCGCGCGATGCGTCCAGCGTCAACTACGACAAGTGCGTAACGGGCTGTCTTTTAACCGCAATCGAAACCCATATTGGTTTGCTGCAACAGACTGAGTTGTCGCCTTGGCCGAGATTGCAATCGCTGATGTTTTTGAGTCATTGGATCGGAGATCTCCATCAACCCCTGCACGTGAGTTTTTTTGAGGATTTAGGCGGCAATCGCACTCAGGTCACGGGGTATGACGATTGCGCCAATCTTCATGGGGTTTGGGATTTTTGCTTGGTGTCCACAACCGGGAAATCACGCTCGGATCTTTTGGTCGAATTACTCGCCCTGCCCGGCGCCGAGGGCTTTGAGAAGGGGACTGCGCTGAGTTGGGCGCAAGAGTCTATGGATTTGGTGACCCATCCAAGGGTGCAGTACTGTCGTAAATCCGAGGTTGGGTGCGCGCCTTGGTCGACTCAGCGCTATGCCCTAAGTCCCGATTACCAAGCGATTAATTGGCCTGTCGCTAAGCTGCGTCTTGCACAAGCGGGGTACCGGTTGGCGGGACTGATGAACACCTTGATGGCGGCGCCCTGAAGGCAAGGTGAGGGCGTGAGCATTTAAAAAGAGGATGCGAATAAGGCCCTGGTTGCGCCGCGTCGGGCCGCCCATCCGGACGACGCCGGAGCCTGTTTTTTTGGGGCTAAAGCGTTTTTGTAGGGCAGGCGGGGCGGGGTCATGATCGCGGGGTTTTGAATAAATATTGGACTGAAAGCGTTGCCTTAAGGACGCCCGGCGGGCAAATAATGGGCGGCGCGATTAACCTGTTCGGCTTCGGTGAGGCGATGGGAAGACGGGGCCCCTATAAGCGGCTTTTATCAAAGCTGGTCAGGGGTAATAAAGCGTTGATCATCAACAGATAAGAAACAGATAAGAAACACAGGGGAGTTAAGGATGTCGAAAAACGCGATTTGGGTCACGGGTACGTTGTTTGCGATCCTGCTGGGCTTGGCAATGGGCTACATGGGCTCAGATGAGGGGGTCTTGGTGCAGGGGTTGCCGCTTTTTGCTGGTTGTGTTGCTTTGAGCTTTGCTGTCCAGTGGTGCGCGTTTGTTCCAGCTTATGGTTTCAGTACGGAAAAATTTTATGACCTGGCTGGCAGTTTGACCTATATCACGCTGGTTTTGATTGCCTGGATTTTTGTGCCTGTTTCAAATCCGCGAGACTATTTAATTGGGGCGCTGGTGCTGATCTGGGCGACCCGACTCGGTCAATTTTTGTTCCGGCGAGTTTTGTCCGCTGGTGAAGATCGCCGCTTCCGTGAAATGAAAACGGATTTTTTGCAATTTTTCATGACTTGGACGCTGCAAGGCTTGTGGGTTGCCATTACGCTGTCGGCGGCCTTGGCGGCGATGACCGCGTCAGAGAAGTTGCCGTTAGATTATTGGGCTCTGATGGGTGGGCTGGTTTGGATTGTTGGATTTGGTCTCGAAGTGGTCGCAGATGCGCAAAAGACGCGATTTCGCCAGGACCCAGCGAATCGTGATCAGTTTATCCAGTCAGGCCTTTGGGCTTGGTCCAGGCACCCTAACTATTTTGGCGAGATTCTGTTGTGGTTTGGGATTGCTCTAATTGCTTACCCAGTGCTTCAGGGACTCCAGCATTTTGCCTTGATTTCACCCATTTTTGTCTTCGTTCTGATGAACTACGTCAGTGGTGTGCGCATGCTCGAGGCCCGCGCCGATCGAAAATGGGGTCGAGAAGAAGCCTATCAGGCTTATAAAGCTCGTACGCCCTCGCTACTCCTGAAAAAGCCGGCTTAAATTTTCGGCGTTGAAGCACTCCGCCTGGCCTGAGATACGCCCTTGACGCAGTCGTAAGATTCGGCTTAATCTTGTCAGAAAGCCTTAAATATTGTTATTTTCGCGCGAAATGGACGCCTTTCGTTGCTTTTTTTGCGTCGATTAAACGTAAAGTAACGTTCGGTTGAAGGGCTCGCAGTCTCTTGATGACGAAGGGGTGCGACCTGCTTTGGTGTTTGCAAAAAGGTTCAAGCAAGGTTGTAAGGGCCTAATAAAAGGACAGGTTCGTTGAAAGAAGCAGGTTCCAAGGGGGCAGGCGGTAATAAGCCGCAACAATTTGTCTGGTTTTATGGCCCGGCTGTTATCTCGATCTATCAGTTCGGTCGAGATCGTGGTTTTTTACAACCATCGATCTATGAAAAGGTTTTGTCAGACGGTGGCTCAAGTCTCGATCCGAACTTCTCCTTGAGTTTCGAGCAAGTTAACCGCGATATGGAAACGATTTTAGAGAAGGACCCCAGCGCATTTGATGCGTTCTGGCGAGAAACCGGGCTCAAACAGCCGATGGTTGCCCGGATCAGTTATGCGGTGACCCAAGCCACGATCAAGTCCGCGATTCAGTGTGTCGCGGATACTCGGCTGATGGACACCAATGTGGTTTACAACACAACGATTGAAACCCCTGAGACCTTTTCGATTCGAATTCTGCCGCGGATTCCGATTTACGATTGGCAGCATCATTTTTTTGTCGCCCAGTTCCTATCGGGTATCACGAGATTGTCAAAGTCTGGGGCGCTGCCGATTCAGGCGCTGATCTATCGTGGTCGGCCAATGGCCGTGACCGATTACCTGAATCGTCAAGTTGAGCTTGGGGTTACGAGTGATCAAGTGACCGAGGTCGTCTGGGCTAAAGATCAGGTCGAGCAGCCGTCTATTTTGGCGAATGAGGGCATAGCGTCACACTTTAAGGCCCTGATTCAGCCAACCTTGCAGGCTCGGGCTGATTCTGATGGGGTTGGTGGACGGGTACTGAATTACATTGATCAGGCGTGTCGATCCTTTGAGAAGGTCTCTATGCCACTCGCGGCCGAGGCGTTTCAGATGGAGACCTCGACCTTGCGCCGACGCCTTGCGTTAGAGGACACGAAGTTTAGTGAAATTCTTCAGGATTATCGGCGTAAAGAGTCTATGCGGTTGTTGAGTCACGGCCATCCGGTCAAAGACGTGAGCAAGATGCTTGGTTACTCTGAGCCCAGCTCCTTTCAGCACGCGTTCAGGATTTGGTACTCAGCCTCGCCAAAACGTTTTTTGAGGAATCCAGCGGTCAGCAGCCCGTCGACGCCTGATGTGAAATAGACTGCTCAGGCGCAGGGTTAATCACGCATTTGGTCAAAGGCTGTGCGGAGTTCCTGCACAAATAAGTCGGGTTGTTCAAAGGCCGCAAAATGGCCACCTTTTGGTAATTCATTGAAGTAGCGAAGGTCCTGATAGCGTAGCCTTGCCCATCGCTCAGACGTTTTGAAGATCTCTTTCGGAAAGATGCTGATCGCAGATGGTACGGTGACCGGCAAGGATGACAAAGTGCTGCTGCCAAAACTTTCCCAGTAAATCCGAGCAGAAGAAGCGCCCGCATTCGGTAACCAATAGAGCATGACGTTATCCAGCAGTTCATCGAGACTTACGATGTTCTGGGGCAGTCCATCGCAATCCATCCACTGATAGAATTTTTCCAAAATCCACGCCGCCTGTCCCATGGGTGAATCGGCAAGACCATAGCCTAGCGTTTGAGGGCGCGTGCTTTGCTGCTTGGAGTATCCGGAGTCATGGTTTTGATAGAACTGCATGGCAGCAAGGCTGTCGCGTTCCGCATCGGTTAGGTCATTCATTGTCTCGGGATCCGGTGTAACGATTGGCATGGTGACGTGGATGCCTTGACAATGTCCTAGGTTTTGAACGCCGATGGCTGTTGTAACAATAGCGCCCCAGTCGCCGCCTTGGGCGAGATATTGGGTATAGCCAAGCCGCAGCATAAGCTCATCCCAGGCCTCGGCGATCTTTTCAATGCCCCAGCCCGGCTGAGTGGGTTGACCCGAAAAGCCAAAGCCGGGTAGCGTCGGGCATACCAGATGAAAGGCCTGTTCGGCGGTGCCGCCATGGGCGCAAGGATCCGTTAAGGCTTCGATGACCTTTTGAAACTCCACAATTGATCCGGGCCAGCCATGGGTCATTAAAAGTGGTCGAGCGTCATCATGTTTAGACCGAATATGCAAAAAGTGTATGTCCACTTCCGATAAGGTCGTCTTAAACCCGGGCCAACGATTGAGCCGCGTTTGCCGATCTGGCCAGTGATAGGATTTTTCCCAATAGTCCTTCACCTCAATCATATAAGCGAGCGGAACGCCCTGAGACCAATCACCAGGGGTTTCCGCATCAGGCATCCGGGTCATCGCCAAACGCAGCTTTAGATCGGTGAGTTGTTCGACCGGGATATCAATTTTGAAAGGGGTGACGTCGGACATGGTTTACTCCTGGGTAATAATGATAACAACCTAAATTATTCGCAAATAACTTAAAAAATACGAGTGTGAAGCAATTGTGAACCTGTTTTTGAGTCACAATATCTTTTTTACTTAGCGTTTTGCCCTCTGCACCGCTCAAACTAATATTTGCGCTTACAGACTACATAGAAGACCCCAGCAACTTCTCTGACGAAGCGTGATGGATTGTCTCTCGCAATATACTCACTCTGTTATACGCTAAACCCTGCAACCCAAGCAACGCAACCCAAATAGGATGCTGCTTAGGACTGATGTGGAGGGCTATCTGGCTTTAGTGATTTCTGCCATATTGAGCGATAGTTGGCAGTTGCTGATACAAATGCGTACAGGAGATATTGTGGTGCCTAAAAATCTTGCCAGAAGATCTATTGGTGTTATCGCAACCTGTTTTGTGATGCTGGCAATGACGGGCGAAGGGTTTGATCCAGCAACGCTCTACTCTCATCAGTGGACGTTGGGATTGTTCGGTGGGCTTATCGCCATCTGCTTATACCTTTATCTCCAATATCAGGTGAATGCCGGTGTGGTGCTCAAGTTCGTGGCAATGCCATTTGGTTTTTATGTTTCGCTGATCTTTTTGGTTGATCTCGTTGATGGCGGTAGTGCTGCGATATCACTGGCTCTGGTTCCTGCTGTTGTCGGCGGAGCGCTATCAGCCTTCTTTCTGGACAGAGAGTTGCCCGCATCCTTTAGCCCGAAATGGGATAAGAGATTTGATTACTTGTTTTTCGTTGGCTGTATTCTGGTAATCCCCTTTGTGGTGTCTAAAGATCCCATCTGGATCCTTTTACATCCTTTTGGTTGGATTATTGCTTGTGGGTCCGCAATTGCGATTTTCTGTTTTTTTTTGGTGGAGCGACCGCTGGAAGAAAGGCTGTTAGAGGCGACCCTCTTCGGGTTTCTTATCGTGACAGCGATCGCCATACTTGCTTACCTCAGTCTGGTTGTAGCGGATGTAAGTAGCGCCGAGATCCAACGAGCACAAAGGGGTGTAGCGACGCTATTGTGCTCCAGCATTTACAGTATGGTCTTTTACTTCTTTGCGCTGCTGTATTGCTTGTCGGTTGGAAAAACGGAAAAAGTTGTTAGATCCAACTGGCATTTGGCTGAGGGTTTCGTGTTCATCGTGTTTATATTCTTTGCGCCAGCAAGTTTGCTGGAAGGTATGTAGGGTAGGTTTTTACGGGAGAAGTTTCGTGTCTTCTAATCGTCCGCGAAGGGTGTCTATGACAACCCCTTCATATTTCTAATTTAAGGAACCCGCTATCGACAGAGCTGCCCCTAGATTTATAGACGCTCTGCTTGGTCATTTTGGAACCAAGGAGAGACGGATATGAGCCACCGGATTCGATATACTGATGGGTTCAAGCAGGATGCTGTGGCGCAGGTTGTTGCGCGCGGTTGTGCGCCTAGAGTGAACTTAAGGGTTGGCTAGATGGATAAACAAACTTCTTACCTTGGTCTTTCAGCGACGCTTTTGTTCGCGTTCTGGTCTTTTGGAAGTGGTCTCCACAGAGAGTACGCAGGATTGAGTGACAATCTATTCTTCATCTTTCTTACTTTGCCGTTAGTTGTGTTTGGAGTTCCGCTGATTAAGAAGAGAAAAGAAGACGAGGAATAACGAGTGGAACTTAGTTACTTTGAAACCTTGCAAATGATCAACCTGTCGATCGATCGGTTGGAATCGGTCTTCGAATTTTGGTTATCCGCGACCTTTGCGGCGATTGTGGCAAGTCACCTTGCCGGGGAAAAATTGACAAAAATTTATGCGGGGATGCTGACAAGCATCTATCTGATTTTCACATTCTCAGTGGTCGTTAGGTCGATGGCGTGGAGTGATGCATTAGAGAGATATTCTAAAATGCTTCGCACTTTGCGGGGTGATCTGAGTGAATCCGCAACTTTAGACCTTGTAAGTGTCAGTATCTGGGCAACGATAATCTTGGGAACGTTGGCGACCGTGTTCTTTATCTGGCACGCCTATACGACTAATAAAACTGCTGGACCGGTTATCTCTTCTGACACAAAACGAGATTAGTAATAGCGCCGTTTTGATAGCGTAAACCTTCTAGTCCGCTCTCGAAATTGAAATAAGGAAAAATGATGCGGTTCATAGGGTTGATGCTCCTCTTAATTGGTGTGAACACATTTGCTGATAACCATTTATCGCCAATGATGGCGATAGAGCATTATTTTTCATCCTTCAACAAAGAAGACCGGGATGCCCTCAACCAAGCGGCAGATAGTCCTTTCATATTCGTTATCGGGGGAGAACCCAGTTCTTACGACCGGTATGGAGACGGAGTTGATTTCGCGGGATTGAAGGCGTCCGGATGGTCTTACACGCTCATCAACAGTAAAGAACTCATTTATGCAGACGATCTAACCGCAGCAGTCCGTGTGAATTTTTCTCGGTTTAACGAAAGTGATGCAGTTATCTCGACGACGGATTCCGTGTACCTATTGGTCCGTCGTGATGGCGAATGGAAGGTTAAGGGTGGGTTTATGAATGGCACACTCACTTTAGGTAAATAGTCTCTTCTTCCGGCTCTACGAAATGATCGCGAGGGCAAGTCTCGTTATAGCGCCGTCTTGGTTGCTTGCGTCCTGTAACGCCATCGTCTTTCTGATTGGGTATTTTTAGATACAAAAGACTGATCGCTGTGAAATAAAGTGTGCAGAATCCAGGTTATTGAGATCTAAAAGCCAATCACTGACGTGTTATGTGCGGCGAGTGTGAAGCAAAAATAGTTATTAAAACAATAATTTATAGTATTGTTTTATTCTTGGGTAATGACAATTTTGCCAATCGCTTGACGGTCTAACATGGCGGTCATCGCTAAACCCGCATCTGCCAAAGCGAAGCATTGCCCCGCCTCGGGATTGAGTTGACGCGTTTGGATGCGACTCAGCAAGTGATCTATGACGGGTTGCGACGCCTCTGGATGGATCATTATGTGGCCACCCCAATTGACGCCAACGATGCTGATCTGTTTTAACAAGGTCAAATTGGCTGCGAATTTTGGAATACTGCCGCTGGCAAATCCGATCACCAGATAACGTCCTCCGGGGCTCAGGGATCGCAGGGCTGGGTCCGCGAAATCGCCGCCAACGGGGTCATAAACCACGGTCAAAGCGCGTCCGGCAAGCAGTGTTTTGAGTTGATCCCGCCAGTCGGCGGCTGAATACAAAAGGCCCTCATCGGCGCCGGCTGTGATCGCTGCCTGCACCTTTTCAGGTGTTGATGCCGCTGCAATCACGTGCGCGCCATGGCTTTTTGCGACATCAATCGCGGCAACACCAACCCCGCCGCTTGCGCCGAGTATTAAGACCGTATCGGAGGCCGTCAAAGCCCCGCAGGTAACGAGGCCATGGTGGGCCGTACAATAATTGACTAAAAACGAGGCGGCAGCAGAAAAACTCAAATGATCCGGAATGACCAGGCAACGACTGGCTGAAAGACTGATTTGTTCCGCGAGTCCGCCGTTTGACGGCATGGCAAGAACCCGATCGCCAACCTTGAGGGTTTGAACGAAAGCGCCAACTTCGATCACGGTGCCGGCGATTTCATTCCCTGGAATGAAAGGTAAGGGGGGCTTGATCTGATACAGGCCCGACACGGTCAAGGCATCAACATACCCCAAGCCAGTGGCAGCAATATCGATTAAGACTTCATGATCGGCAAGCGCTGGCGCCTCGGTTTCGGACAAGGTGAGGTTGCTGGGATGATCAAAGCTTTGGCAAATAATGGCTTTCAAGTTGGGTTCCTGACGATAACGATCTGAACAGAATACTCTAAAATCAAACCTCGATGCGACTCTGAACCGCGTCGATTCTGAGTTACCATGGGTTGCGCCCGCTGGATTGCCTGAGTCGCTCAGAGGGGTTGTTGATCTGTTTGGCTGGCGCTGATGCCGTGGGTCATGCGAGCTGAATCGAGGGTCTTAACTGAATGTTGGAGGTTCCCTAATGTTGTTGGAAGCACTCAATCGCGGGCAGTGTTTTTCGCTGCCCGGCGTCTTTGATCCGTTCTCTGCAAGGATCGCGGCGCACTATGTCAAAGGGCCGCTCTACATGACGGGTTATGGCGTATCCGCGACCCTGCTGGGTAAGCCTGATGCGGGACTTGTTTCCTACTCGCAAATGGTCGAGCGCCTCGCGCAGATTACGGCGGTTATTGACGTGCCGGTTGTTGCCGATGGCGACACGGGGTTTGGTGGTTTGGCGAACGTTGCGCAAACCGTTGCAGGCTATGAACGCGCTGGCGCAGCCGCTATCCAGCTCGAAGATCAGGAATTTCCGAAACGGTGCGGCCATACCCGCGATCGACGCGTCATTGACGTGGCGGATATGCAAAAAAAAATAAAGATCGCCGCATCAACTCGAGACCAGCAAGCCTTTATGATCATTGCTCGAACCGATGCGCGGACCCAACTGGGCTTGGATGATGCGCTGCGGCGGGCCGAGGCGTATCTTGCGGCTGGGGCGGATGCTTTGTTTGTTGAGTCCCCAGAGACCGAAGACGAACTGCGTCAGATTGCGGCGGCCTTTAAGGGGGTGCCACTGGTTGCGAATATGGTGGCGGGGGGGCGGACCCCCATGTTGCCGGATCAAACCTTGTTCGAGCTTGGTTTTCAAATTGTGATTCACCCAACCTATTTACTCGGCGCGCTCACCTCGGGTCTTGAGCAGGGGCTTGCCGAGTTGGTCGCAACGGGTCAAGAAAGTAGCGAGATTGCGCAGTTTGATCGGTTAAATCACTGGGTGGACTTTGACGCCATCTGGGCATTAGATGAGGAGGTTTAAATGACCATTGGGATTGGCATGGGCCTTGGACGATTTTCCTTGGATAAAGGCCCCGATTATTTCAAGTGGATCCAGCAGTGCGAGCAGGGCTCGGTTGATTCGATTTGGCAAACGGATCGGTTGATTTCGAAAGAACCGAACCTTGAAACCCTATCAACCATGGCGGCAATTGCCGGCGCGACCGACTCAATGCGCTTTGGTATGAACGTGGCAAGTATTGCGCTCCGGGATCCGCTATTAACGGCGAAACAGTGCGCCACGATCGACTTTTTAAGCGGCGGGCGCTTGTTGCCCGCATTTGGGATTGGCAGTGCCCTCAGTCGAGATTACACCGCAACCGGGACACCGACCCAAGGGCGTGGAAAAAAAGCCGACGAAGCGCTCACGCTGCTGCGTCGACTTTGGACGGAAGAGGAGGTGTCCTTCGAAGGCACGTTCTTTAACTATGACCGGGCAAGCATTTCTCCCAAGCCAGCCAATGCCAAGATGCCGCTTTGGATTGGCGGGTCGTCAGCCAAGGCCATTGAGCGAACTGCTCGGATTGGTACCGGTTGGCTCGCTGGGATTGATACCCCAAGTCAAACTCAGAAGGTGATTGCGGGTATCCGCGCGGCGCTGCCGCAGTACCAAAGGTCGATCGATGAGGACCACTACGGCGCCACGTTTTCGTTTCGGTTTGGGTCAGCCGATGAGCCCATTGCGCAGCAAGCTATGAAAGGCATCAGCGCGCGACTCAGCCAAGACCCGACCGACTACTTGGCAATTGGATCAGCCGATGTCATTGCCAATCGCGTCCAGGCCTTTATCGAGGCGGGTTGCTCGAAGTTCGTGCTCATTCCCATTGCACAAGGCACGAAAGACCTGATGGCGCAAACGCAGCGATTGGTTGAGGAAGTCATTCCGCGCTTCTGATCAACACTCGCTAGCAAGAAAGGCCCGGGTTCGTGCCGCATCTTCTGCATTGTCTGCCGCGATCGCCGCTGTAAAGTCCGTTATGCCAATGGCGCGCAGGTCATCGAGGCGGGCACGGACTTCGGTTTCATTGCCGACAATCGCTAAATCGCCAGGACCCTTTAAACCTTCTTTGTCGAGCATGGCGCGATAGGACGGCAAGGTGCCGTAGATGGCCAAGCTTTGATCGATGCGGGCCCTGGTTTCAGCGACCTGATCGGTTAGAAGAATCGGAAAACCCGCCACGACCCGGGGTGTTTTGCGACCCGCTTTTTCGGCGCTGTCATTGATTTTTGGCATAATATGGGTCTCAAGGGTTTTCGCCCCGGTCATCCAAGTAATCGTGCCATCGGCCATAGCGCCAGCGAGATTCAGCATAACGGGTCCAAGGGCAGCAATTAGCGTTGGCACCATGGGCTGCCCGGGCATTGTGAGCCGGACCCCATTCACGTTGTAATGCTCGCCCGTGAACTGGACCGCGTCTCCCGCAAGCAGCGGCATTAAGACCGAGAGGTACTCACGCATATGCTGGGCCGGCTTGTCGTAGGAAAACCCAAACATATTTTCAATAACGACTTTATGCGATAACCCGATGCCAAGGTTAAATCGATTGCCAGATGCGACCGCTGCCGTTAACGCTTGCTGCGCGAGGGCCGTTGGATGTCGTGGGTAGGTTGGCGTGACAGCCGTACCCAATTCAATGGTTTTGGTGGCGCGGCCAATAATAGAGAGCGTTGAGATGGCATCGAGCCCAAAAATATTCGCCATCCAAATGGCTGAAAACCCTTCCGCTTCCGCACGCTGCGCATCGATAACAATATCGTCGAAGGAAGCCTCTGGTGAATCTGTTACCGCTGTCATTAAACCGATTTTCATTGAATGTCCTCAAGCACGTGCGCATTAAAAGATAAATAAACGCATAGGCCACTTTTAATTGCAAGTTTGGGGCTTGAACACTCTGTGCGAAGGGGGTGTTAAACTGATTGGGTCGAAATAAGGAGCTGCAAGCGATGCGGACGGGGGTCTTTTGGGATCAATCTCGGGAGCAGGTGCTGGTTTATTGGCGGGATCAACTGGTTGCGCAATATCCCTCGATGGCGGCTTTTGTGGCGGCTCACCTTGAGCTGGTTAATGCGCTGGACGAGCAGCAACAGCAAGTACTCTTGGCAGAATATCAGCCCTGATCCGGTATCGGTGCAACCCGCATCAGCCCTTCTTGAATGACCGAGGCAACCAGTCGGCCCTCTTGGTCAAAAAAACTACCCCGATTCAGGCCGCGATTACTGTGGCTGACGGGCGTATCTTTTACATACAGCAGCCAATCGTTGAGGTCTAAAGCGTCATGGAACCAAAGACTGTGATCGAGGCTGGCCATTTGCAGGCGGTCCCGCGGTATATTCGGCCGATGCGGCAACGCGGCCGTGCTGACCAAGCCCATATCTGAGGCATAAGCCAGGAGTTGTTGCTGGGTTGTGGCGTTCAGGATTGGCGCCGAAAATCGGATCCAAACGGCTTGGCTGGTTTTCGCTGTCGGCGCTTGGTCAATGGGCACTACCGAGCGGATTTGAAAGGGCCGTTCCCGGGTCATCCAAGCGGCATGGGGCCCAAGGTTGGTCATTCTCAAGGCCACTAGCCGATCGTCTTCAAGCGCCTCTGGGGGTGGAACCGGCTGAGGTTCCATTTGGTGGTGCAGTCCTGCCTCCTTGACCTGAAAAGAGGCATCCATACTAAAAATCGCTTGGCCATTTTGAATGCCTATAATGCGCCGGGTGCTGAAACTCTTGCCATCTCGAATGCGTTCGACTTGGAAAATGACTGGGATATCGACTTTGCCGGGTCTTAGGAAATAGCCGTGCAACGAGTGGCAGGGTCTTTCCTCGATGGTTTGCTGGGCGGCCGACAAGGCTTGCGCTAGGACCTGCCCACCGAATAAGCGATCCCCAAGGGTTGCCTCATTTTGAGCCCTAAAGAGGTCTAGATCGAGCTGCTCGAGGGATAATTTATCGCGGAGCGCGATCGCTGCGGCCTCACTCATACTGGGTCAAGACACAGCTTGATCAGATCATCTTCGACTTTGACGGGGTAAACCCGAATATCTTCCCAGGCGGGTGAGGCCATGACCTTGCCAGAACGCAAGCAAAACTCAGCGCCATGGTAGGGGCAAGTGATGCAGTCATTTTCGATACTGCCCCCTTCTAAGCCCAGCGCATCGTGGCTGCAGTAGTAGTCTATGGCGAAGTATTCGCCTGAGACGTTGCAGATCAGCACTTCTTGGTCAGGTAATTCAAGCCGTAATTGGCCACCGTCAGGCACTTCGCTGATGTGGGCTGCAATGATGAACTCTGATGTCATAACCTGCTCTTACAAGGTCTTTAAGACCCAAATTTGGCTGTCAATCCAGCGCGGATTTGTCCCCAAGCAATGCGGCCAACGCGGCACTGGCTTTTGGAGCTCGGCCAGTGCCGTACTGGGCCGCATTGCTCGGGGTTAAGAGGCGCTTCTTAAGTCTGGTAGTAAGTAGTCCTCGGATTCCAATTGACTACGAATGACTTTTTTGTCGATTTTGCCGGTCGAAGTTAGCGGGATCTCATGCACAAAAATCACATCATCTGGCAACTGCCATTTCGCAAAAATCTCAGCACAGTGATCTAGGATTAAATCCTTCGTCACATTGGCGCCTTCCAGCAGAATCACTAACGCCACCGGCCGCTCGTCCCATTTTGGATGGGGTTGGGCAACAACGGCCGCTTGTCTTACGCCCGGTAATGCCACGATATGGTTCTCGAGATCAACCGATGAAATCCACTCCCCGCCTGACTTGATCAGGTCTTTCGAGCGATCTGCAATGATGAGATATTCTTCTTGATCAATTTTTGCGACATCACCCGTTACCAGCCAGCCATCGTGGAATTTATCGGGCTGTGGGTCGTTGTAATACTCAGAACAAATCCAGGGGCCTCGAATCAACAGCTCTCCGACGGCTTCACCGTCGTGGGGAAGGGTTTCCCAATTCTCATCAAAAATTTCGATCTCAAGACCTGGGCTTGCGAGTCCTGCCTTGGCGATGTTGTCGAATTGTTGATCCTCACTGAGGGTCAAATGCGAGCGTTTAGCGACTTTGCGCGACAGGGTGCCCAATGGGTTGGTTTCGGTCATGCCCCAGCCTTGGATCATTTCAATACCGTGTTCTTGCCAGTACCACCGCATCATCGAGACCGGGGGCGCTGAGCCGCCGCAGGTGAGTCTGGCCAGCAATTGGGTATCGTATTTGCCTGGGTTGTTTTCAAGGACGGTTTTAACCCCTTGCCAGATCGTGGGCACGCCAGCCGACAGCGTAACTTCCTCATCGCACATCAATTGCAGCAAACGCTCTGGGTCCATAAAACGGTGCGGCATAACTTGTTTACAGCCCAGCATGGACGCCGTGAAGGGCACACCCCAGCCCATCGCATGGAACATCGGAACGATCCCGCATACCGCGTCTAGAGCCGAGAGATTCATCGAATCGGTCATGGCCTGGTTAATCGTGTGCAGGTAGGTCGAGCGATGGGTGTACATCACGCCTTTGGGCTTGCCGGTGGTGCCGCTGGTATAACACAAGCCCATCGGGGCGTGTTCATCAATATCTGGCCAGGCATATTGCGTCGGTTGGTCCTGGATGAACGCTTCGTAATCTTCTGTCTCGCCAAAGCTCGTTTCACCGCCTTCGCCATGACGACAGATGATGATCTTCTCAACCGTGGGCATTTTATCGAGCAACGGCTCCAGGAGTGGTAGGAGGTCTTCATCGGCAAAAATGACGCGATCACCGGCATGGTTGATAATGTATTCAAGGTCCGCTGCGCCCAAACGAATGTTCAGAGTATGCAGAACGGCGCCCATCGACGGCACGGCTTGGTATAGCTCTAAATGGCGGTAGTTGTTCCACATAAAGCTTCCGACGCGGTCGCCCTCTTGAATCCCCATCGCGCTCAGAGCGCCCGCTACTTGATTGGCGCGCTGCCAAGTTGCTTTCAGGGTTTGGCGGTGGGTGCCATTCGGCATCAAGGTCACCACCTCTTCGTTGGGATCAAGCTGAGCCCCTCGACCGAGGATTCTGGACATCAATAATTGAGTTCGCGACATGGTCATGGTTTGACGCTCCTGTTGTTAGGGATTGTGTTCGGTTTTCGCCGCGTGCGGTCTCGATGAGTGTTGGCGCTGGGTTGATCCATCTTTAACCAGATGGCCGGGTGTAAGGGCTCAGGCGGGTTAAGTGCTCGGCGCCGCGACACGCGCAATTGCAGCGCAAGGATAATCAATTGCGGGCCAAATTTATAGAGCCCTGCTGCCTTGAAAGCCTGCCCCAATCCTGCCAGAGTTGCGAGCAGTGGTAAGAGGTGCGCTTGATTCAAAAAGAGACACAGATGAGCACGGCGAGTCCGTTGCACTGGTTACAAATCGTCGCCTATTCGGCGCCGACCGTTGGCGTTGGGTACATGTATCTGCTCATCGGGCTTTATATTATGAAGTTCTCAACGGATGTGCTGCTGATCTCGCCCGCGATCATGGGGACTATTTTCGGGATATCGCGCGTTTGGGATGCGATCTCGGACCCATTGGTGGGCTATGTCAGCGATCGCACGCAATCGAGCTTGGGGCGTCGTCGCAGTTGGTTGCTCTGGAGTATTGTGCCGGTTGCGGGCATGTTTATCATGGTGTTCTCACCACCGGCAGGCCTACAAGGCACGGCTTTGGTGATTTGGATGGCGATTGGCGTCATTGGGTTTTACTCTGCGATGACCCTGTTTATGGTGCCGCATTTGTCACTGGGCCCCGAGCTTACGAACGACTACCACGAGCGGAGCCGGCTCTACGGCTTTCGACATGCCGCTTACACTGTGGGGTCGATTATTGCCTTGATCAGCATGCAGCTTTTGATTGATGCCGAACAGGTCTCATCGGAAAAGGTGCGCGAAACGGCGTTTGAGCTGAGCACGCTGGCCGGCCTGATCACGGCAGCCTTGATTACGTTTGCGGTCATTAAACTGCGTGAGCGACACGACCTTAAAGGGCGAGTCGGTCAAACGCCTTTTGGGGCTTTTAAAGATGTTTGGTCTAATCCTCACGCTCGGTTGGTGTTGGTGGTCACGTTCATCGAGAACATCGGCAGTGCCGTTATCGCCTTACTGACCTTGTACATTTGTCAGTACGTGGTGGGTAAGCCGAGTCTCGCCCCATTGATTATTTTGGCCTACATGGTGCCGTCGAGTTTGTCCGTGCCGCTCTGGATACCGCTTTCAAAGCGCTTTGGTAAGATTCGGCTCTGGATGTTTTCGATGATGCTCACCGGTTTGTCCTTTGGCGGTATGTTCGCGCTGCCCTTTATGGAAAGCGTTTCGGATCGAACCTGGCTTATTTTTATTCTGGCCTTCTTTGCCGGTCTGTCTGCCGGTTGCGGCGGCACGATTGCCCCGTCGGTACAAAGCGATATCATCGATTTTGATGAATTTAAAACCGGCGAGCGTAAAGAGGGCTCTTATTTTGCTGCCTTCAACTTTGTCCAAAAGAGCGCCATCGGAGTGATGATTTTGGTCACCGGTTGGGTGCTCGAATTCAGCGGCTTTGTGCCCAACGAAGTACAGACCTTCGGGGTGCAGCTGGCCATGGTGACCCTCTATGGTTTGTCGCCGCTCATTTGCTACACCTTGGGCACCTGGCTGTTCTCAAGATTTTCGTTAGACGCAGTTGAGCACCAACGCATTCGATCGTTGATTGATGCGCGTAACGAGGGCGCTTAGCCGCGGCTATAGAGCGTATTGGGCCTGCCGCCGCAGCTCGGCGCGTCTTCGCGAAGGGTTCGATGTCGGCTTTCTGTTAGGTCGCAGGCTATTCATCCCGCCGCAGGCTATCTATTACGCCGCAGGCGCTATTTCGCCGCGGGCTATTCATTTCGCCGCAGGCTATTCATTTCGCCGCGGGCGCTCTATTACGCCGCAGGCGCTCCAGGCTCAAACT